>Ga0181567_10000025_pt1 | contig 100738 bp, 62 predicted proteins | sample 101ome_14_FD_133761 | JGI IMG/M metagenome (GOLD analysis project Ga0181567, IMG submission 133761) | Coastal salt marsh microbial communities from the Groves Creek Marsh, Skidaway Island, Georgia - 101403AT metaG (megahit assembly) | ecosystem: Environmental > Aquatic > Marine > Intertidal...
ATTCACGCCGGGCCCAACGTTTCCCCCCGCGAAGAGCTCCGGCGCCGCGCGCGTCGATCCCGCCGCGTCCGTCGCGCTCCCTCGCGTCACCATCGTCGCCATCCACGCGATCACGGCGAGAACGGTCGTCCACATCCACCCTCGACTCTCTCGTCTCGGCGTCCTCCGCGCACGTCGTCCAACACCCTTCCCGATGTCGGGCGTCGCCGTCATCGCCCTCGACGCGCGCGCGCGCGCGACGCGCGACGCGCCATCGACCACGCGCATCGCAAATCTTTCCCACACGACGACCGACCGATCGACCGTTCGTCCGTCCGTCTCGCGCGTCCGTGCGTCCGCGTCTGGCGTCATCGCGTCGAACGCGTCGGTCGGTCGTCGTGTGGGATCGACGCGTCGAAGACGCGCACTCTTAGAGCGTTTAGGCATTCATATACGCATCTTGGTTCCGTACACGGTGAATTTTTGCTCGATCTTTTCATCTTTTGATGGCGGTGCCGAATTCCCGCGTTCGACGCGTCGACGACGGGACCGTCGTCGACGCGCGCCTCGCGCGGGCGCGACAGGCGGTCGGTCGCGGGACGACGGCCGCGTCGAGTCGGTCGCGCCCGTCGTCCCGCGGGTCGTCGCGCGCGCGGGACGGCCGGCGACGCGGGCGAGACGATCGATCGATTGATTCGGTCCCGACGGTTTCATGCGCGCGCGCGTTCGGGCGACGACGGCGTCGACGACGGGCGCGCGCGCGATCGACGTGCGTCGACGACGACGCGCGTGCGTTACCGCGCGTCGTGAACCGCCGCGCGCGCGGTCGTCGCGGGCGAGGGCGACGCGAGCGGGGGGGATGGGTAACGGTTCGTCTCGCGCGGCGTCGCCGAGTCGTCGACGCGCGTCGACGCACGCGAGGGCGACGAATGACGGCGACGACGGCGATGGGTTCGAACTCGGCGTCGTCAGTGGTGCTGGTGGTGACGGCGTCGACGCGAGACGCGCGTCCGGGGGCTCGGGTGGGGAGGTGAGGACGCGGTGGCGAACCGCGGCGGCGTGTTGCGCGGTCGCCGTCGCGACGTGTTACGCTGACAGAAGCAACGTGTCGACGGCGATCGTGGCGATGAAAGATACGTTCGAGTGGGATCGCGCGTCGCAGGGAATGATTTTGAGCGCGTTCTTTTATGGGTACGCGTTGACGCAAATCGTCGGTGGTGAGACGGCGGACGCGCGAGGCGGACGTTCGGTGTTGGCGTTCGGCGTCGGCGCGTGGAGCGCGGCGACGGCGTTGACGCCGATGGCGGCGCACGCGGGCGTCGGACCGCTCGTGGCGATGCGCATCGCGTTGGGCATGAGTGAGGGGTTGGCGTTTCCCGCCGCGCACGCCGTCATCGCGAGCGAGGTGCCGCGCGAGCGACGGTCGACGGCGGCGGCGGCAATTACGGCGTCGTCCTACGCCGGCGCGGCATTCGCGTTCGCGGTGACGCCGGGATTAGTTAAAGCGTTCGGATGGGAGGGCGCGTTTTACACATTCGGGGCACTCGGGATACTCTGGATTCCGTTTTGGTTGGCGCTGAGCGCGGATACCGTTCCCCGCGAGCCCGCCGTCTCGCCGCCAACAAGAAGAGGTGCCGACGACGCCGAAGAAGACGAGGCGGAGACGGCGCGATTGACCGGTCCCGTCGCGTCGACGTCCGATCGACACAGTTCCTTCGATGTCTGGCGAGTCCTCATGCGCAGGAGAGAGGTTCGCGCGATATGCGTCGCCCAGTTTACGCAGTCATGGGGCATGTACGGTTTACTCTCCTGGTTGCCGACGTACTTCACCGAGGAGCACGGCGTCGACCTCGGTGATCTCCCGGCGTTCACCTTCGTGCCGTACTTCTTACAGGGCGTCATCGGACTCTGGGTCGGCGTCTACGCGGACGATCTCATCAACGTCAAGCGCGTGCCCGTGCGCGCGGTGCGTCGAGCCGCGCAGTGCGTCGGCCACGTCGGGCCCGCGTGCGCGCTCCTCGTCGCCGCCGCGTCCCAAGGAAATCCCACCCTCGCCGCCGTTTCCGTCGACGTCGGTCTCGCCCTGAGCGCCCTCACCCTCGCCGGTGTCTCCGTGTCCCACCTCGACGTCTCCCCGCGCCACGCTGGCGTTGTCTTCGGCACCGGAAACACCTTCGCCACGCTCGCCGGCGTCGTCGCCGTCCCCGTCTCCGGCGCCGTGCGAGACGCCACCGGCTCCTGGTCCGCCGTGTTCGTCCTCATAGCCGTCGTGTACGTCTCCGGCGCCGTGTACTGGTTTTTCAACTGCGGCGGCGACGACATCATCGACGTCGACGCCGAGCTCTCCCGCACCGTCGACGTCGACGTGTCTCGATGACCCTTCGGCTCAATTTTTTAAACGCGACAGCTGCATCTTTGTAATCGCCACTCATCGCCTCGCATGCCGACCCCGATTCCGAGCGCGCGCGCGCGCGAACAGCGCGAACGGTCGAAGGATGTCTGTGACGACATCACCAACGCGGTGCGCGCGATTCGCGCGCGATGTGCGCGACGCGCGACCGTGATGATTGGTTGCGTTTGATTTCAAGTTCGTTCCCCCTCGCGCGCGAATCGCGTCGTGACGACGGTGTGACTGACGACGGAGCGACGCGCGCGATGCGAATAGATTGAACACTACGCCGCCGAGGGATTCGACGCCCTGGAGACGTGTCTGAGCGACGAGACGGAGCCGGATGAGCGAACAAAGGCGGCGTTCAAGCACGGGCTCGACGCCCTCTACGCCAAGCTGCAGTTGAAGATTGGGGACAACTTTACGAGGTTCTCGTCGCATGCAAACGCGGCGTGTTTTTCGATTCCGAGCGAGGTGATCGAGTACGAGTCGCGCGTGGAGGAGGTGGACGCGCTGCCGAGCGTGAGCGAAGAGAGGGAGGGGGCGCTGGACGCCGAGCTGCGAGCGCTTCGCGCGAGAATCTCCCGCGCGCGAGCGCTCAAGACGGCGAGCGAGCGTGAGTGCACGGCGTTGGATAAAGAGTTACAGTCGCACGTGGAGGTCGTGGGTAGAATTCAAGCCATCGCATCGGCGGTGGGGAAGGAAAACGCGACGGTGAAGGAGGGCTTGGCGGCGACGGGGACAATGGTGCACACGGCGAAGCAGCTGCAGCCGCTGTTGGCGCAGGCGGAAGCCATGCAGCGCACGGGTGGATTCATGCCCGAGCGATCGTTGAGTATCGATCCGGTGGTGATGGCGAACAACGCGGTCAAGCAACATTTCATTCAGGGCAGTTCGTTGAGTGTTTTGAAGTCTCTCAACGCCAAGCTGGGCTCGCAGACGCAGACGGCATGATGCGGCGACCAACGGTCGGGCCACCTTGCTGATTGTAATAACATAGCTAAAAGGTAGACACGTGCGTGCGCGACTGTAGACATCATCTCTTGCTCGCGCGCGGCGACGCGCGATGATCGCGTGAAAACACAATGATTTTTTCCAATTGCAAACAAAGCGATTTCTTTTAAAAGCCGGCGACTTGGCGGCGGCGCGCCTTCATCACCAACCCTTCATGTGACCGGGGTCTCTATACGTGCCCGGGATGCCACCGGCGGGCATGAACTTCTCCGTCAGACGAGTCCAGTACACCTTGAGCGTATCTAAGAGCATCAAAAGCGCGTTTCTCGTTTTCTTCCCGCCTCTGTTCGGATCGTAGCCGCCCAAGTTGGCGCCGTTCGGCGCCCCCGGCACGGTTGCGCCTCCCGGTAAAACGCTCTCGTTGGCGGCGATGCTAATAAAGAATCCGAACGGTACGAACCACACGACCATGAAGAAAAAACCGAGCACGTACTCGGTCGAATGATACGTCTCGTGAAAGAATCTCACCCACACCCAGTGCGTCGCCGCGAGCGCCGCGAGCGACGTCAAAAACTCGACGCTCGTGAAGACTATGAACGGGAACCGCTTCAACATTAGCGAGTACGCAAACTGCGCCCCCGCGCTCACGAGCACGGTGAAGAACGGCTTTCGATCGACGATCCACAACAACGCGTGCAAGACGTACGTCCCCTTGATCGACCAATCCAACACCTTCTTCGTCAAACGCGTGTATTCCTCCACCATCTCCGCGAGATAGTACAAACCTGCGCGCACGACGCATACCGCGACGTTCGCATCGCACCCCGTCAGTCTCTCGCGCGACGTCATCGCGCGCATCGCTCGCCACGTCCCTCCCCGACCGTGGCGCCCTTTCCTCCGAACGATCTTTTCCGCGCGCGCGCGTCGCGTCTCCTCGTCTCGCACGCACCCGTCGCGAGGCACACCGCCATGAACACCAAGAAGACATATCCCCCGACGTACACAAGCGTGTCACCGACCACCTCCATGGCGAATCGCGCGCGTCAAGCGCTGAAATGTGCCGAGCTCGACACTGTCTCGAAATCGTCTCGACGCCCCAGCCCCTCGCCTCGCCGCAGTCCGACGCGCGCGCACCGCTCGCCGACGGTGGATCGCGCGCGCGGGAGCGGGAGACGAGTGCGGGTCGACGTGCGCGGCGCGGACGCGAGCGCGTTCGATGACCACCGCGACGGACGGCGAAGAGACGCACGCGTCGAGCGAGGCGCTCGATCGAGTCGTGCTGCGATACCTGCACCGACGCGGGTACTCGAGCGCGGCTGGGGTGCTGCGCATGGAGGCGAAGATTGCGGAAAAGGCGCAGAAGGGCGCGACGGAGGTGGGGATGTCGCTCGCGAGCGCGATGGGGGCGGATGCGACAATCAGCGATCACTTGTTGTTTCACACGGAGACGGAGGTGGATCCTCGAGCGTTGGTCGATGGGTACGGCGCGCTGCGAGATTGGGCGCATAATTCTTTAGATTTGTACAAGGTAGGAGACGTTCGAGCGCGCGAGGGGGACGATGCAACGAGGCGAGGCGAACGAGTCGGTGCCGACGCGCTCGCGGGGACGCGAATTCGAGGGTTGGGTCGGTTGGCGAACGCGCGCGCCGACGTCGAGATGACTGACGTGCGATGACGCGCGCGTATTTTTTGCTCGCAGAACGAACTCGTGCGCGTGTTGTTCCCGACGTTTGCGCACTGTTTCATCGATTTGATTAAGAGAGGTCACACGGAGGACGCGAGAGAGTTGTACGCGACGTACCACGCGGATCACATGCGCCTCTACGGTACAGATTTAGCGGCGTTGAGCGCGCTGAGCGAGCCTGAACACGTACTGGAGGATCCTATCGCGAGGAAGTTTTTGGATAACAAGGTGAGTCTGCGTCTGACGCAGTATTCGTTTGACTTGCTGGTGAAATTTTTGCACGCACAAAACTTGATCTCCATGTTGAGCATTCTCAACAGCCATCTGTGCGTGGAGGTCGTGAAGGGCGATCCGAGTCCGTTCGAGGACGAAGCGGACGGCGCCGTCGTCCTCACGGGACGCACGCCCGAGGCGCAGCGAAAGTTCAATAGCATCAGGGGTCGATGGGGGCTAGTGGACTCGTGTCTGGAGATCGAACGCTTGCGTCAGTTTAGAAAGGATACCAAAGAAAAGGAGAAGGAGAAGGCAGCAAAGGCGCGCGAGGAGGCGAAAAAGTCGAAAAAAGCGAAGAAGGATACCGCAAAAGAGACGGAGGAGGCAGAGGGTGAAGGGGACGAAGAGATGGAGGACGCTCAGCCGGAGAAGAAGGAGGCGGATTACCCCGTCGCGATGCTCGAAAATCCTCCGAATGTCATCAAGGGGAGAGTACCGGTTCCGCAGATCGATTTCGACGCGCGTGAAGTTGCGATTGAAGACTTGCGATGGCGAATCAAGCTCTCGACGGATGTGTTACCAACGATTGCTTTTTTCACCTTTACGCACGCGCACGGTTTATTGTGTTGCGCCGACGCCACCGGCGATGTGTGCAACATCGCTGGCGGATTTTCCGATTCCGTCGTGCGCGTCTGGCATTTAAATGAACCGGACGACGGGGAGATGCCCAAGGATCGTGACTCGAAGACTGCCAGATCTATTCCCATGACTGAGTTCATCGGTCACAGCGGTCCGGTGCATCAAGTGACGTTTAGTCCGTGCGGCAAGTTTTTACTCACCGCATCCCGCGATTGCCAAGTTCGAGTTTGGAGCATGGAGCTGAAGATATGTCTGTGCGCGTACGAGGGTCACACATTCCCGGTATGGGACGCGCAGTGGAGTCCGTTCGGTCACTACTTTGCCACCGCGAGCCACGACCGCTGCGTCCGCGTGTACGCCATGGACACTCCGTTCCCTATTCGCATGTTCGTTGGACATCTCTCGAACGTTGATTGCGTTGCCTGGCATCCAAATGTCAACTATGTCGCGAGTGGGTCCGCCGATCGCACCGTGCGACTGTGGGACCTGTCCGACGGCGAGTGCGTCCGCGTCTTTGCGGGACACGCCGCCGGAGTTCGGTCGATAATTTTCTCGCCCGACGGTCGCACGGTCGCCAGCGGTGCGGACGACGGCCGAGTGTGCATATGGGACCTCGCCAGAGCGACGTGCGTCGCCAACCTGAAGGGCCACGTCGGTCCAGTGTACTCGATCGATTACGCCGGCGGCGGCGGTTTGCTCGTCTCCGGAGGCGCCGACGACACCGTCAGGGTCTGGGATGCCACCGTTCCCGACTCGAACGACACCGAAGAGGTCGACCCCGATCAAATGGCTGCAGCGAAACCGACGACGACCGCGGTCGGCGTCATCAAGCGCATCCCACTCGAGACTTTCCCTACGAAGAATACGCCTGTGTTCAAGGTGAAATTCTCGCGGCGCAATCTGTGCCTCGCCATGGGCGCACGCCGATCGAACAAGTGAGCGCATCGGCTCGAAATAAGAGTTTAACCACGATAGCATGTAATCACACCCGACACGGTTTAGTTTCACGCGCGATCCATCCGACTGAGTCGCCCGCTCGCGGCGTAACCGACTCTTCGTGAAAAAAGCATCCCGCAGTGCTCGCCTCGACGCGTCGACGTCGATGTTGTCGGCGTTTCCGTGCGCCGCGCCGCGATGCCCGACACCGCGCTGCATCAGTCGCGGTCGCGCCTCGACACATCGCGCGGCGGCGCCGCTCGCGCGCGATGTGACCGCCGCCGTCGGAAAGTCTGAGGACGCCGGCGCCTTCGTGCCGCGACGGCGACCGAGACGTCGACGCGAGGACGTCGACGCCGAAGACGACAACGGGACGACGATGCGAGACCGCGTCGACGCGCACGCGCGCGCCTCGGCGTCGTCGGCGTCGGAGACGTACGCGCGGGCGTACGAGAGCGACGCCCAGCTCGAGCGCGCGCGCGACGAGGCTCGGGACGCGCGTCAGAGTCGCCGCGACGCGTTTGCGGCGCGTCGAGGCGCGTGCGAGGCTGTCATCGTCGTCGAAGGCGGTGCGGACGTTCGAGCGGTGCGACTCAGGGGTGGATTTAGTCAAGACAGAGCCAAGGTGCTCGCGGTGCGACATCGAGGCGCGTTTCGGCGACGACCGAACGGGGAGATGGAAGTGAAGCGCGAGCGTATGGATGAGATCGAGCGATTGAGCGTCAAGTACGACGCACCCATCGTCGTCTTGTTCGATTGTGACACCGCGGGTAGGCAGTTACGGAACGCGTTTCTGACGCGTTTTCCCGACGCGACGCACGCGTTTATGGGCGTCTTCGAGAGCTCGGCGAAAGAGGACGGTAAGTGGCACGCGCGCGGGAACGTGGGTGTCGAACACGGTGAAGGCGAGGACATCGCACGCGCGATCGCGCGCGCGCGAAGGGCGGATCCGGGACGTCGAGCGTTCACGCGCGCCGATCTCGTCGAGTGGGGACTCGTGGCGGACTACGCGTCGGCGACGGATGTCTGGTCCGAGTTCGGCGGCGTCGTCAATCGTCGGCGTCTCGTCGGTGAACGCCTCGGCGTCGGCGATTGCGACGGTCGACAACTATTGCGTCAACTCAATCTCTTTTTCACCGAAGACGAGGTGCGAGACGCGCTCGACGCGCTCCCGGCGCGAGGCGAACCGATCCCGCCCAAGATGACGGACGGTCGCGCCGACCGAGGATACGCCTCCCCGGGGAACGACGAAAACGACGACGACGATTTCCGCGCCCTCGGATTCGACCCGATGGCGTACGTACCCCCGGGACAAGCGCTTCCCGGGTTCGAGTGAACGATGCGTTCGACGCGACGGACGACTCTTTTGAAAAAATTACTGCTTTTCGGTACTACAAAATCGAACGCGCGCCCACCCTCTCGAATAGACGAGACGACTTCAGACGAACGAACGTCGCCGTCACCATCGACGCGCTCAATACCCCGTCAACTTTCCACCTCGCCCAACAATCTCCCCGACGCAAAACCACGCGTACACCTCCGCCGCGAACGCCGCGCTCACGCCCACCGTCTGCATGTCCACCTCCCCCGCGCGCGCCCGTCTCGCCACCGCCTTCACCGTCTCCATCTCCGCCTTGGCGCTCTCGATCGCCCCCGGCAAACGCGCTAAATTCGTGTACACGAACTCTCGTCCCAACCGTTTCGCCCGCGCCTCGTCCGTGACGACGTACTCGGCGTTCGCCCGCATGGTGCGCTCGTAGGCGCGGCGCACCGGGGGCGCGATCGCGTCGTACGCGGCGCACGCGCGCGTTTGCGCCGAGCGCGCGACGTCGAGCGCGGCGCGCGTCGCGCGGTTCGCGAGCGACATCGGTCGTAGGTCGTTCCACGTCGAGCGCGGGGACGGTCGTTCGTCGTCGAGTCGCGTCGCGTCGCGTCGTCGAGCGTCGCGCGCGATCGCGGCCGACCCCATCCTACTGGTTTTCGCACACAGAGGTCATTTAGGGTATTTGATACGATTCAAAACACAGTGTCGTGGCACGTGTTCGCCCATCTGTATAAACCCTAGACGGCCCCCGTCCGCGCGCACGATTGACCGACGATTCGACGTGGACCCGCGCGACGACGGCGCGGCGCGGGAGACGCGGACGCGGGTGACGCGCGGCGCGCGGCGCGTCGACGCGGTCGCGGACGGTTCGAATCGTCGGTCCGGTGGCGCGAGACGTCCGGCGGCGCGCCTCGCGAGCGTGGCTGTTGGCGCGCGCGAGGGTGGAGGCGGTCGTGACGACCGGTCGAGGACGCGTTCGTTCGGACGCGCGTAGACGCGGGCGGTGAGGCGTGGCGACCGATTCGCGCGGCGCGTCCGTCGTGGGAGCGTGCGAGGCGTTCGTCGAGGCGCGCATCGCGACGGGCGTCGCGCGGTCGTGGCGTGGGAACGGGATGACGGCGGATCGCGCGCGGGGCGGCGAGGGGGCGGCGAGGGACGTCGGTCGAAGGGTGAGGACGACGCTGATAGGATGGGCCGTGGTGACGTGTGCGATGGCAATTGCGTGCGCGTGGATGGCGACGAGTTGGACGCGCGCGTGGGTGGACGTGGGCGTGAGTAGAGTGAGCGACGGAGACGCGCGCGTCGGTGGCGAGTACGTCACGGGGCGCGTGTTGACCGAGGCGTTGGCGGGGACGCGCGGGGGCGGGAGAGCGATCGTGACGTCGCTGTGGCTCGCGGCGAAGGTGCTTGCGTGTACGAGCGCGGCGTGCGCGGTCGCGGCGATCGCGTCGGAGCGCGGGGAGGACGTTGAGACCGAGGTCAAAGGCGCGGAGGAGGAGGACGAGTCGCGGGAGAAGCGCTCGCCGAGGACGAGAGAGCCGAAGAGTTTAGAAGACGTGTTGCGCGCGAAAGAGGCGGCCAAAGAGCGTAAACGAAGAGTTCGAGAAGAACAAGAGTTATTGGCGAAGCAAGAAGAGGAGGAGCGCGCAGAAATCGCGCGCTTGGTCGTGTTAGAGCGGGCAAAACGCGAAGCCGCCGCCGCGAAGGCGGCGACTGAGGAACTAGAGAGAAAGAAGAGAGAGGAGGAGATGGAGAAGAATAATAACGCGCTCGACAAGGAGCGCACCGTCGCGACTAAGGACGAGGTAGCGCTAGCGTTAGATAGCGACAAACAGCGAGAGCAAGCGGTTGAGGCTCAAAAGAAGACTGAAAAGGCGACTGCCACGAATTCGGTGGACGTCAAGGCGAAAAAGCCTTCCTCACCCCCGAATGGTCGTAGTAGTGGGAACTCGTCGCCTAGAAAACAAAATCCGGTACCTCCAAAATCCACCGGACTCACGCTCCGAAAGATTCCGGTACCACGACCGAACGGTGCTTTGAAACCGGTCGCAAACGGCTCGGCTGAAACGCCGAGACAGGCGCCGCCGCCGCCGCCGCCGCCGCCGCCGCCGCCGCCGCCGCGCGTGGTGGAAAATCCTCGTTTCAACCGCGTTCCGCCGCTTCCTCAGGGACCACCGCCGGCGAGCGTACGAATCGCTGCCGAAGCGAAGCGAAACGTGGAGATCCCCAGAGCGTACCCGCCGTTGCCGCCGATGGTGTCGTTGGACGAAGTGAGACGCATGGACGCGCTTCATTCGCGAGGCGCCGCACCACCCGCACCAGCGGCGGTGATGCTCAACTCGAACACGACGGAACATCAACCGGTGTCGCCGAGATCGCAATCTCTGAAACCACCTCCCGGTTTCGAGATGATGCAACCCGCGCCATTATCTCCGCGTTTCAACGCCGCTGCGCCGACAACGAAGAGAACGTCGTTCGATCAATGGGACGTCGTCGATAGCACCGTCCAATCTTTCTTAGCCAGCACCACCGGTCTCGAAGATCTCGATGACGATCCATTCACGTACGCGGCGCGCGGCTTCAGTGCTAGCGACGGCTTCGGCGCCGGCTCGCTCAGAGACACCTTCGCCAGGCGAGCGAGAGACATCAACGACTCGCAAGCGCCGCCTCCTTTGCCGCCGACGCCGCACCCAGAGGTGCTCGCCGGTATGTTTGAATGAACGTAACGTACACACAATCAAATGATGATTTGTTCAGCAATCGCATCGCACGAACCGCCGGACGCGCCGCCCGGCTCTCCCGCACACGTCGACGCGAAGTCTCGCGTACGCCCAGTCATGTCCACGACCATCTCGTGCGCGGTCCCGCGCGCGCGCGCGACGCCGCGCGCCGAACGCACGAAAAACGCCTCTCGATGCGCGTCGCGCGCGATCGACCCCGCGAGTGCGCGCGAAGACGCGCCGTCGACGTCCCGACGCGTTCACGTGGACGCCGAGTCAACCCCGAGACGTCGCGCGTTCGCCGCGCGTCTTGCCCTCGCCGCGCTCGCCGCGCCGTGCGCGAGCGCGCTGTCGCTCATCGCGCCGACGATCGCGCGCGCGGCGCCTGAGGACGCGGGCGATTGGTCGTCGCCGGGCCTTCGCTCCACGGGAGACGCGGCCAAGTACGTTAAGACGCCGAGCGGGTTGGTGTACGAAGACGTCAACCAAGGCGAGGGTGAGCCCGCGGTATCTGGCGACATCGCGGTGTTTGAATACGTGATGCGACGGGCGAACGGGTACTTCATCTACGGCACGATCGATTGCGGGATCGGGTGTGGGAACGGGGACCCGTATGAGGCCAAGCTCGGGCCGAGCGGGCAGTTGATTCCGGGACTTGACGAATTGCTCACCGGCATGCGACCGGGTGGGAAGCGCAAGGCGTTGATCAAGCCCGAGTTGGCGTATCGCGACGGCCCGACGACGTTGCTGCCGCAACCGCCCGAGTACGGCCAACGAAGGCAGATTCAACGCGTGAGCTCGAGTCAGCAGGGAGAGCCTCTCATATTCGAGGTGCGGTTGATCAAGACTCGCAAGGGTGCGTAACGCGGCGACGTTGGCGCGCGACGTTGGGGTTGAATTTTGAATAGAATGAAGCGCCGCGCGCGTTGCTGTGCTGAAATATGAATATTTGTGCCGAAATAATGGTGTCCCGTCGTCTCGTCTCTCGTCCTTATCCAGAAACCGTCCTTCACCGACGTCGTCTCTTTGCCATCGATCGTCGTCGACGCCGAGACTCACAATAAATGCGTCCTCGCGTGAAGTGCCATCTAAAACGCGTTTCGCTTTTGCATGTCGAGCAATTCCGCCTCGCCCTTGTCCAAAATCTTCAACAAATAGTCGCGGTTGTACACGGTGTGGTCGGCGTCGTACGGTTCGCCGTTTTCGCGGTTCACCGCGATCTGCACCCCGATCTTCGCCTGCACGTTCCATGTGTTGGCGTAGCCGTAGAACGACTTACCGTGGTGGTACTGGTACTTGGCGAACCACGCGCGACGCTTATCTTGGAAGGTATCCAAGAAGGCGTCGTCGAGCGTTTCCCCTCTGAGGATGGATCGACAAGAGTCGATGATCTCCCGCGTCTCGTCAACGAATTCCGGCACCACCTCGGCGCGCGCCGCGGAGGCATTCATCAACGCCATCGCGCTCGTCGCGAGACCGATGGCGACGCCGCGTCGGCTCGCGCTCGCGCTCGCGGAGACGACGACGGAAGCCTTTTCGCATTCATCCGCCCCGTGCGCGCGAGCGACGACGCGAGGTCGCATCGCGCCGGACGCGCGCGAGGACGCGCGACGCGCGGTCGTCTTCACCGCCACCGCGGTGGTCGCCGTCATCGTCGTCGTGGTCGTCATCGCGCTCGTGATGATGACGGACGGGCGCCGCGCTGTTGTGGCGCTCGGGATGCCGACCAATGGGCGTCGTCACAACGCGCCCCTCTCGACGACGCCTCGGCGCGCGCGCGGTCGCGATGGGTAAATCGCGCGCGCGCGGTGCTGCGTCCGCGGCATCGGGCGCGAAACCGGCCAAAGGGACCGGGTTCACGTCGGGTCCGGCGAAACACAAGACGGGCAAAACGCTCGGCGGCGGCGTCGAGTTCGCGAAGAAACGACTCAAGGTTGGGAAGAAGGTTGCGAAACACGCGAACGCGACGGACACGACGATTCGATCCAAGTCCATACGGTTGGCGGCGCAGAACATACACACGGTGGAGGCGAAGGCGGCGGTGGGGGTGTCGGACGCGGAGGCGAGCGAAAAGGCGACGAGCAAGCGAGGGACGCCGCTGGCGGAACTGTTGAATCAGTGTGGACACTACGCGGTGAAGACGCGCGTGGACGGGTTGAATGGGATATTAGAAGTGGCGGAGGCGTTTCCCGGGGCGATTCGGACGCGGGCGGTGGATGTGGTGGAACGTGTGGGCGAACGCTTGGCGGACGGGGAGCGGGACGCGAGGCGAGCGGCGAGGGAGTGTTTGAAGCGCGGAATCGTGCCCGCGCTCGGCGTGGATGGGTTGGCGCCGTTCGCGAAGACGTTGATTTTGTACGCAGGGGCGGCGCTGACGCACGTGGCGGATGGGGTGAGAAAGGACGCGCCCGCGGCGTTGGACGCTCTGTTGGACGCGGCTCCGGAGCTCGTGGCGGCGCACGCACCGGCGAGCACGCTGGGTCATTTAGGGGAGCTTCTGCGTCGAGGAGACGACGGTGGAGTTGGCACGGGCTCATCTGTGCGACGCGGGGTGGGCTCACAAAAACCCGTGACGAGATTAGCGCTGTTGAAGAGTTGTCGGCGATTTTTGGAGACTCTTGTACGCGATGAGTCGGACGACGCTCGGACGTCGTCGACGTCGTCTTCGGCGTCAACGTTCGTGTGGGGAGAGGTCGCGCGAAACGGTACGTCGACGCGGTCGATCGGTTCGATGTATGCGTCTCGAGCCGTGCGAGCTCCTGCGAGCGTGTTAGCCGCGAACGCCGCGGTGAGCCAGGAATCGGAGAGCACGGCGGGCAGCGCTGCCGGTGAGGGACGCAACGCTGTGCGTGCGAACGCCAAGCGCATCGTGGAGCTCGCCATGTGTGTCTGGGACGACGCGGTGCAAACGTTTTCGGATGAACGCGGCGTCGATGTCGATCGGCTTCGAGTCATGATGGAATCGATGAGGTGCGCACGTTTGGCGTTGAAACTCGCGGACGACGCCGACGAGACGGAGATCTGGGACAATGGAGGCGCCTCGGTCGCGTCCGACATCATCCCTGAGATCGCCAGTCGCACGCTCGTCGCTTTCCCTTCCAGAACACCGTCGAGCGTGGTGGAGAAACAAGACTTGTCTCAAGCGCGAGAGGCTCTCGTCGCTCTGAATTTTGAGACGTGCCACTTTCTCCTGAACGCCTCTTCATCGGTGGCGAGCGCCGCGCTCGTGCGTCATCTCAACCCATCTACGTTAGATGCGCTTCCACACGTGCTCGCTCGAGCGCTTCAGTACTTGTCCTCGGCGTTGGGTGGTGTCGTCCTCGATGGCGGCGCGACGGGCGAGTCTCAAGCGACTCCGGACGAATCATACGGTCACATTTTAGCGCTCGCGCGCGAGGCTCTCGCGCTACCCGCGTGGTGTTTCACCGCCGGTATCACGGGATCGGCGTGTTCGGATCTCATCGCGAGTGTCTCGAACACGTGGGAAAAGGCGGTCGCGTCTCAAGACGCGGTGCGCATCGAGCACTGCATCGAACTGCTCGCCACCGTGCTCCCCGAAGAAGCACGTCACGGTTACGCCCGAGTCCCCATGGAGATCGCGGCGAGTTGGGTGCGGTGCTTTCCTCGCGTGCTGTGGTCGTTTAAGCACGAGAAACCTGTGGCGTCTCAGAGAGTGTTGGCTTTATTACACGAGGTGGCTGCTCAAAACCCTCCTGGATCGCCTCTCGCGGATGTCTTGACGGCGTGCGAAACCGAACTCGGCGTTCTCTTCTTCATGGTTCCGCCCGTGGGGTCGCCGGAGAGTGTGAAGTCTCGTCCTGGTCCGTTTGCGCGGCTTCCCTTTGCGTGCCAGACGTCGGCGGTGCGTCTCGTGGGCGTCTTACCGACGCTCACACAACCGACGATACGAGCGCTGACGAAGATGTGTCTCGACGTGGATCGAGTGAACGAAGAGCTCTCCGTGATCGCGATCGAGACGATGCAGACCAACGAGCTCGCGGCACCTCTCGAGCTCACGGTTTCGTTTTACACTACGCTTCTCATCGGATCTTCCGGTGTGGAATTTCTCGACAAATCGAGCAAGCGCAAAGACGCAGACGTCGAGGCCAAGGCGTGGTGCATCGCGCGTCGCGTCGCTCCCAGAGCGGCGGCGGCTCTCGTTGCCCTGAGCGACGCTGACGCGCCGTGGATGGCACTTTCATTCGCCACGGCGGCGCTTCAACAAATGTGGACGACTAGGGTAGACAAAGGAGACGTGGACGGAGCGACGAGAACCGCGAGCGGTTTCGCGGCGCTCGTGGCGTGCGCGACTGACTTTGCTAAATCCGTGTCCGTCGACGACATCGACGACGACGAGATCGCCGGTGCCGTACCGAAAATGTTCGCATGGTTTGTGATGCACGCGGAGAGTGGGAAAGGCGTCGACGTCGACGTCGCGTGGCGAGCCATGCGCGCGCCTTCGATGCACCGTCTCGTTCCCGCCGTTGCGCGCGCCGTCGCCGACGCGTCGACGTCGTCGTCCGACGCGTGTGATCGCGCGGCGACGTTCACGACCGCGTTAATTCAATCGGATTTCATTCGCGGGCTCGAGTCTGAGCTCAAAGAGTCCGTTCGAGCGCTTCAACTGGCGGGCGAACGCTTTAAATCCAAGCGCGCGCAGGGACTCGGCGTGGCGTGGAAAGTCGCCTTCGGCGTTGGCTTGGAGTGACGACGCGTTCCATGGTGAGAAAAGATGGTGCAAACTTAGTTTTGTAATTCAAGTGTACTGTAGCGTATTCGAATTCTTTACATGAAGTCGTAGTCGTCGTCCGGCGAAGCGACGTCGTATTTGAAATCATCCAACCCGGAATCGCCACCCTTACCACCGGCGTTGAGAAACTTACCCTTACCCTTCTTGGATCCCGCGGCCGCTTTCTTCGCCGCCTCGGCGTCTGCCTTCTCCTTCTTTACCTTGTCCGTGCGCACGCTCACGACGTGTTGTTCCACCTCCTTCACCTCCGCCGCCGTGAGGTCTCGCAGCGCCACTCGCAACAACGCCTTCAGGCCCGCGGTATAAAACCCACTCTCGCTCCTCGACGTCAAGTACTTGTACGCGATCGCGCTTCCTAGCTTTTCAAATTCGCTCTTAGACTTGGGTTCGAACGCGTCCAACTGCACCTCGGCGTTTCCAAAGAGTTCCTTCGCCGCGCGCAGGTCCGCCTCCTCCACCAACTTTTGTCTTCTCGCCTTTTCCGCCACCGGATCGTCCAGGATCGCCCCTTCGTCGTAATCCACCGACGTCTTGATGGTTATCTTCTTCTTCTTCGCCAGTTCGCTTCGCGCCTTGGCGTCCGCCGCCGCCTTGGCCGCCGCCTCTCGCGCCGCGCGCTCCTCCGCCGTCTCGACATCTTCATCCGCAAACTTATCCTCAACACCGTTCGCGTTCGCGCTCGCGTTCACTTTCATCTGCGCCAGGTCCGGGACCTCGAAATCATCGTCGTCCCATCCTCCGTCCGAGTCGCTCATCGCGAGCGGTCTCTCGCGTCGCGTCGCGTCGTGCGGATCCGCGAGAGGGCCGCCGCAAATCTTCGATGTGCCCGCGAGTGGGGTGGTGGTGACGAGTCGTGATTGACCGTCATTCGTGTCGTATGAGTAAACAGTATGTAGGGTTTAGCCGACCGGGCATTCCATTGATAGAATATTCGTCAAGCTCGACGGCACCGCGCGACGCCGACGGACGTCGCGCGCGAGCCCGCGAGCGAATCGAGACCGCGAGACCGCGCGCGTTCGAGTCGTTGCCGCGTCGTCGGAGACCGAGACCGCGTCGGCGGCGGCGGCGCGCGAGAGAGGCGTGGGTGACTCGCGTGGACCAGTCGAGTGGACCATGTCGCGCGGGTGTGCGAGCGCGCGCGCGCGCGCGCCGACGGCGCGCGCGAGGGCGCGGTGCGCGCGAGTGTCTGGCGCGTCTCGCGTCGGGGCGCGAGGTGGACGGTGCGCGGCTTCCGTGGACACGTGGACGGATGGAGAAGACGGATTCAGATTCGAAGACGGCGGCGACGCCGAGGCGCCGGCGGCGGGCGAACGGAGCGTGCGCGCGACGTCGAGCGCGTCGGCGAGCGCGTCGAGGGTGAGTGTGTTGTGCGGGGCGTCACCGCCGAAGTTGGTGGTGTTCTCCGGTGGTACGGCGATGAATATGATCGCCGACGAGTTGAGCGGGTTGACGCAAAAGGTGACGCACGTCATCCCGGTGAGCGATAACGGTGGATCCACGAGCGAAATCGTGCGCGTCTTGGGAGGACCGGCGGTCGGAGATCTTCGTTCGCGATGTCTGCGTCTGACAGACGAGTCCACGCCCGAGGCGGTGGCGGTTAAGGCGTTATTGGCGTACCGTTTACATCCCACCGACAGTGAGCTCGCGAGACGTGAGTGGTACAAGATTCAAGAGGGCGACCACGAGCTCTGGGACGGCATCGGGCAGGACTACGCCAACATTATACGACGATTTTTGGTGCACTTTCACCAAGAGGTGACGTCCAAGCCCATCAAAGAGCGCTTCGATTTCGTCAACGGATCCATCGGAAACTTCTTCTTCGCCGGCGCAAGGCTTTTCTTTCGATCGATGGACGCCGCCATCTTTTTGTACTCTCGCGTCAGTCGCATTCCCGACGACACGCTCATCGTGCCGTGCATCGCGCACGTCGAAAATGAACGCGTGAATCTCGTGGCGGAGCTCCTCGACGGGACGATTCTTCGAGGACAGAATGAAATCTCGCACCCGTCTATCGATAGCAAGAAGTTTACAAAGGTCTTGACGTTGCCGGCGAACCCGGAAGTCGTGAGCAAAGAGTTTTGGAAACAAGTGTTGGAATCGGGAGAATTCCCGGAATCCGAGGCGCACGTGCGATGGGGCGGTTTGCAGCAGAGCTCTGGGGGATACAAGAGCGTTCGTGACGCGTTGAAGTCGGGAAGTTTGATCGACGCCGCCGAGCTCTTAAAGTCGCGCTTCGACGACATCGCCGACATTCCGCTGAGCATCTGGGACGTTGACAAGGTGGTCACGGCGTACGATCCGCTCAAGTCACCGATTAAACGCGTCTTCTACGCGTCGAGTCTGGACGAGGCGGACGATAACTTTGAAGTTCATCCCAAACCCAACCCCACGGTGCTCGAAAACATCGACGACTGCGACGCCATAGTCTACGGCATTGGATCCCTGTACACATCCATCATTCCGAACCTCTGCCTCAAGGGTATGTCGTCCGCCATCTCCAACGCCAAGTCAAAGAAAATTCTCATGTTAAACGGTAGTCTGGACCGCGAGACCGGGACGCTCACCGCCTCCGAGATCGTCAGCGCCATCGTCGACGCCGTCAACATGCGCTACACCGCCGCAGAGACATTTTTCACCGTCAGCGACCTCGTCACCGACGTCGTCTACCCCGTCGACGGCGCCATCACCGTCGACACCGACGCTCTCGTCTCCATGGGCGTTCGCGTGCACGCGTGCGAGGCGCAGTGTTCCACCACCAACAGTTCCGCCAAGGTTGCCTATTACGACGCCAAAGCCGTCGTCGACGTCCTCGTCGACATCATCGCTCGAGACACCGACGCCATCGTCGCCACGTCCACGCGATGATCGAGATCCTCACGCACCATTCTTTTGCACTACTATTATTTCACAATGTCATAACGACACACAGCCGCGCGATCGCCGCAACGCGTGCCGCTTCGTTCGCTCGCGCGCTCGAGACAAACCTCGAGGACAACCCTCGAGTAATGAGCGCACGAACGCACGCGCGCTCGCCACTCGTCGACGCGCGAAGCGCTCGACCTCGACCTCGACCTCGACGCGAGTGACGATGATGCGCTCGTCGGTTCGCGCCGTCGCCCGCACCGCCGCCGTCGCCGCGCGAACCGCCGCGTCCCCGACGACGACCACCGCCGCGACGACCGCCGTGGGCGCGCGCGGTGGCGTCGCCCTTGCGCGTCTCGCGGGTCGGCGCGACGGAGAGACGCGCGATGCGCGTCGTGGATTCGCCGCGTCCGCCGACGGCGGCGGCGACGGGAACGGCGACGACGGGCGCGACGGCGCGATGGATGCGAGGGAGAAGACGCTGGATGAGAGGTACCGCGCGTTGTTTCGACGCTTCGAGGAGGCGCCGAGTCGAAGGAAACGGTTTTTGTTAAATTTAGCGCTCAAGGGCCAGGTGATGATGGAAGATGACGACGATGGGGCGAGCGAGAGCGCCGGTGGCGCGCGACAGAAGCGCGCGCTGCAGACGCGAGTGATCGACGTGAACAGAACGACGAAGGTAACCAAGGGCGGGGACTTGACGAATTTTACCGCCATGGTGGTGGTGGGGAACGGTGACGGTGTCATCGGTTTCGGCACCGGAAAGGCGTCCGAAGTCGGCGCGGCGATTGATAAGGCGTACAGAAAGGCGTCGGTGTCGTTGGTGTACGTGAAGCGGTTCGAGGAGCACACGATTTTTCACGAGGTGAAGGGCAAGTATTGCAAGACGATTTGTAACATGTTACCGGCGCCGAGCGGAAGTGGAATCGTGGCGAATGATACCGTGGAGGCGATCTGTACGCTCGCGGGGATTAAAAACATCAAGGCAAAGGTGCATGGGAGTCATCATCCGCACAACACGGTGCGAGCGGTGTTCGCGGCGTTGGAGTCGGTGGAGTCCCCGGAGGACGTGGCGAGACGCACGGGGTCGATGGTGTTCCGCGTCGCCTCTTGATGCGTCCGCACTCCTTGCGACGCGACGGTGATTTTGTTTTCATCATCTTCTTATCCTCACGATGCGCGTCGGAATGGGAACGACGTCGTAAAGTACCTTCCAAAAAAAGGTTTTAGTCAATTTGTAGCCGCGACGATGTCATACCGAGAAAGAGAGAAGAACATTCACGTACAAACGTACACGTGCGTTCGTGTGTTAGACTACATTTTATCGAGAACGCGCTCCAACGCATCTAGGAAGACGGCGGCGTGCGCCGAGGTGAAAAGAAGACCAGGTCTCGCGCGTATCGTCACGACACCGCACCCGCCAATGTCGACGCCGTCTTGTAAGAGTGCGTGCAAGATGGCGTCGCGTCTGGCGGGGGTATCGGCGTCCACGGCAACGAGGGTCCCGATGCCTCTCGCTTTGCTCAAAATATTTGGAAATTTCGCCTGCAGTTTTTCTAATCCCTCGAGAAGCGTCGCGCCCGACGACTTGACGAGATCCAACAGGTTGTCTTCTTCGATGCAATCAATCACCACCTCGAGTTGCACGAGCTTCGCGGGATCTCCCATCCACGTGTTAAATATGCGATACGGGAGCTCGGGAGCGAGATCCGCGATGGCGTAGAAACCGGCGATTTGCATCTTTTTGCTAAACGTCACGACATCCGGCGGGTGCTCCAGATTCCACGCCTCGTGCGCCCAAAAGGTGCCACTCGACCCACACCCCGTCTGCACTTCATCCACGATCATGCGCACGCCCCTGGATTTTGTCAACGCTCGCAACTTTTGGAAGAATTCCGCGCTCGCGTGATTATCGCCGCCCTCCGCCTGCATGGGTTCGACGATGACGCCCACCACGTCTGAGTCTCGATCCAACGCCGCCTCCACCTCGGCGAGACAGCGCGCCTCCTCGGCGGCGTTCTCTCGCTCATACTGGTCGAGCGGATACTTCAGTTTCGGAAACGGACACGAGGGCCAATCGAACGTGGGGAAATCGAGCTTATGAATCCACTTTGTGTGCGTCAGCGACAGACACGCCGCCGTTCGTCCGTGAAACGCGCCGTCGAACGACAAAATCTTAAACCCCGGACTCCCCGGTTTCGCATTCGTGAGACAACTCTCCTTTTCTTCATCGCTGATCGATCTTCCTCCGCGTCGCGCGTTCGCCGCCGCGATGAACACCGCCTTCATTGCGTGTTCGTTGGCGCACGCGCCGCACGCCATCGTCGTCGCCCTCGTCAAACCCTCGGGCGCCACTCGCATGAGCGTCCTCGCCACCCTTTGGTCCCACCCGACCGGTGGATTATTCCCCAGCGCGGGTCTGTGCGCCAACACGCCCACGTTGGCGTCGTCTCGCAGCGCCGCCAACATCTTTGGATGGTTGTATCCCACCGGCAACGACGCGATGTGCGCGTACATGTCCAAAATCGCGTTCCCATCCGCGTCGACGACGTAATTCCCGCTCGAACGATCGAAATCCACAAAGTATCGAATCGACCCGACGTCGGTGTGCGCCGCGAGCGCGGCCATGGCGTCTCGCGAGCGCGGACCGGGCACGGGCGTGTGAACCTCGGGCGCGGTCGGTTCCCTCGCGCTCGCCGCGCTCGAACGCTCGCGACGCGTCTTCGTTCGCGCGCACGACACGCGAGACGCGCGCGCGAGCGTCTCCACCGCGCGTCGTCGCGCTCGAGAGAGCGACGACGCGAACGACATGGCGCGTCGGCGCTCGCGCTGTGTTGTGTCGCCGGCGGCTCCCTCGCGCGTGCGGCAGACTGCGACGTCGACGTCACGCGACGCGGCGACGCGAGACGACGAACGAACGAACGAAGAAGACTCGCGCGACATGTCCACCGCGCGCGGGCGCGTCGATCACTTCATCCACGGCGCGTGGGTGCGCGCGAACAGGTCCATGCCGGTGGTTAACCCGCACGATAACAGAATCATCGGATCGATCGCCGCGGGCGACGCGCGGACGGTGGACGACGCGGTGCGCGCGGCGCGAGAGGGGTTTAGGACGTGGAGCGCGGAGAGCGGACGGGAGCGGTCGCGCGTGCTGCGGGCGATCGCGAGAGGGATCGAAAAGAGGAAGGACGCGCTCGCGGCGTTGGAGACGGAGGACATGGGAAAGCCGATCGAGGAGAGCGCGTGGGACATCGAGGACGTGAGCGCGTGTTTTGATTACTACGCCAATCGTTGCGAGGAGGTGTTCGGCGATCGGTCGTACGCGGAGGAGGAGGTGAAGCTGCCGTTGGATGAATTCTCGGGACGGTTGCGTCGCGAGGCGTTGGGCGTCGTGGGATTGATCACGCCCTGGAACTATCCATTACTCATGGCGACGTGGAAGGTGGCGCCCGCGCTCGCGAGCGGATGCGCGGTGGTGCTCAAACCGAGCGAGTTGGCGAGTCTGACGTGTCAAATCTTGGGCGACGTGTGCGCCGAGGCTGGACTGCCGCCGGGCGTGTTCAACGTCGTCACCGGTCGAGGTGACGAGGCCGGCGCGGCGCTGTGCGCGCATCGCGGCGTGGACAAGATATCGTTCACGGGTTCTCTGGCGACTGGACGGGTGATCATGCAGGCGTGCGCCAAGGATGTGAAACCAGTGTCGTTGGAGTTGGGCGGGAAGAGCGCATTGGTGATTTTCGACGACTGCGATTTGGAAAAAGCTGTCGAGTGGGCGCTTTTCGGGTGTTTCTGGACGAATGGGCAGATTTGTAGCGCGACGTCGCGAGTTTTCATCCACGAGCGCGTCAGAGATCGTTTTTTGACGCGTTTAAAAGAAGCGGCGGAGGCCATTCCGTACGGCGATCCGCTCGCAGAGGGGTGTCGACTCGGTCCTCTGGTGAGCGCCGGGCAATATAAAAAGGTGCTCGGCATGGTGAATAAGGCCAAACGCGCGGGATATACGCTGTTAACTGGAGGTAAGAAGCCGTCCGCGCCGAGTTGTAGTCGAGGGTTTTACCTCGAACCGACCGTGTTCGTCGACTTGCCGCTCGACGCGACGATTTGGCGAGAGGAAATATTCGGTCCCGTCATGTGCGTCAGGACGTTTAGCTCGGAAGAAGAAGTCGTCGCCTTGGCGAACGATTCAGACTATGCCCTCGCCGCGGCGGTCATCACGGACGATCCGGCGAGACGAGAGCGTATGACGTCTGCGTTCGACACGGGCATCGTGTGGGTGAACTGCTCGCAACCGTGTTTCACGCAGTTACCGTGGGGAGGTCGAAAGCGCAGCGGTTTCGGTCGAGACCTCGGCGCGAACGGGATGGATAAGTACATGCACCAAAAACAAGTCGTCACGTACGTCTCCGACGAACCTTTCGCGTGGTATCCGATGTTTAAACCGCAGAGTAAGCTGTAATAAAGTAAAAACAATATCCGTATTCACAACTCGCTTCGACAAAACGCGTCGACGCATTCATTCAAAGATGACTCACGGCAACGCCGCGGTAACTTGAACCTCAACCAAAAGATCAGGTCTCGCCAACTCCGCCTGCACGCACGCTCTCGTGGGCTTATTCTCCGCATCGATCCACTCGTTGTACACCGCGTTAAACTCGGGGGCGTCCTTGATGTCCCGAAGCCAACACATGGACGTCAACAACCGAGACTTATCCGTGCCCGCGAGTTCGAGGAGCTTCTCGCACCGCTCGAGCGTCTCGATCGTCTGCTCGCGAACGGTGTTAAAATTCGGTCCAACCTGTCCGCTGCAGTAGACGATGCCGTTGTGAATGACGACCTGGGACATGCGCGGGTCGTCCGTGTTCAGACGCTGAATGTCGTTCGCCATGGCGCGCGAGGAGACGACTCGCGGACGATTCGCGCGAGGCGATGACGACGACAACGAACGTGCGCGTACGCGTGCGCGATCGACGCGCGCGAGCGAGAGCACGCGAGGCGCGGACGCGAGACTCATTGTGACGACGGGGAGGGCGCGCTCGCGCGGCAAAAGCGCGTCGGCGTCTCTACAAGCTAATCCTCGAATCGACTCGGATCGCGTCGCATGAGATCCTCGACCTCGTCCTCGACGACGAGTAATTTGTCTAATCGTTCCAACGCGTCGTCGCGCGTGCTCGCGTCGAGACCGTCGTCGGCGCCCGCGAAGAAGCCGTCGTCGTCGTCGTCGCCGTCCTCTCGCGGGTCTGGATTGAGCATCGATCCCTCGCTCATCGCGGCGTAGACCTCGTCCACGGTCGCGCCGTCCGTCGGCGCGAACCGCACGTGCGCCGTGAGAGGATCGTCTTCGTCGTACGGCTCGTTCGCGTCGCCGACGTCGACGTCGGTTCCGCTCGGCGCGTCGGCGCCTCCGTCGATTTGACAGTACACGCACCCTTTGACGCCGAATCTGGCGTCCTCTCGCGAGATGGCGTGTAGGGCTAACGACCGATAATCACACGCGTGCGCCGTCGTCGGCGCAGAGGTCGGAACGAAGGCGACGCGGGCGTCGGTGACGTAGAGCGCGCCGAGAATTCCAGCCGTCGTGGGATCATCTTCGCCGAATGTCATCGACGCCGCGCATCGCGCGAGGACGCGCTCACCATCGTCGAGCGCGAGTTCACCGTCCGGACCGACAGCGTCGGCGCGCGCGCGTAAACCTAGAGGCGGACCGGGATGCATGCGTCGCTCGAGAGGGAAAAAGTGTCGTCGCTCGCAGCGAAGAGCCGCGGTTCGCCTTCTCGCGGATGTTCGCATCGCGACGTCAACGCGGTCGACGCGGTACGATTCGCGACGACTCTACGACTCTACTATGACATTCGACTCGCACGACACTCGCGCTATCGCTACGCTACTACGCTCAATGGTCTCTTTTTTCATCGACGCCCGACGACGAGCGAATAAAACGCGTCCCCCACGAACCTTGCGTGTCGATTCATGTTACTCGCAATCTTCCCCGCGCTCTTATTCCATCGTCGCAAACCTTCCCTCGCCGCCGACGCGAGATCGTTCGCCTCCTCCCTCGCCCGTCCATCATCTTCTTCGCCGTCCGCCGCGCGCCGCCCGCGCCTCGCCGCGTCGCCCGCGCTCGCGTCTCGCGCCAACCGATCCGACACCTTCTCCGCCACCAAAATCTCCATCCCCTGACACATTGGAAACTCCGTCCCACGCTTTCGCTCCTCCAGCGTGGGCCGGCGCCTGCCCTCGGGATAAAACGGAATCGCCCGCGCCGCGTACCCCGCGCACGCGTACCGATACCGTCCCAACACGTCCCCCGTTCGATGCACGCGTCGCGCGTCCTCCTCCTCACCGTCGCGCACGAGGGCGTCGTCGACGCGTCGAGACACGCCGTAACACGTCTGCGCGCGATCGTCTCTCTCGTCAGTCTCCCGCGTCGCGTCGTCATCGCGCGCACGCACCGGCACCTCGCGACGACTCTCGCGTCGGTCGTCGAACGTCAACACGCCGAGACACGTGCGCGCGCCCACCGTCTCACGCGAGGACGACGACGGTGAAGACAACGCATCGTCTCGCGACGCATCGTCTCGCGACGCGTCGGCTCGCGACGAGGGCTCCTCCATGCGCGCGCGAGGGCGCGCGTCCGCGCGTGGCGCGACCGGCGCGCGGGCGCGACTCACGGCGCGAGGCGCTGGCTATGTGTACGCACTCATAGTAGTGGTCACGATAACGTATCGTGTGCGTTCTTTACCCATCTATTTACATTCCTCGAAATCGCGCGATCGTCGCGACGGCGGGAAAATCAACGTTCCTCCGTGGCTCTATGTTTGCCCATACAGAAAAATCCCGGCGTGGTCAGGAGGGACTCTTGGTGGTGTGTGACTCGTCGCTATACCTTATCCCCCTTGCGGAGATGATTACGATTACGAGGGTAAACGATCGACGCGCGCGCGCGCACGCGGGACGCGGCATACATCGACGCACCGCGCGCCAAAACTCTCCACGTATCGTCACCGAGCGCACACGCTCGATTTTGACGCATCTCGACGCACGTTTTTAACGCGCGCGACACCTGTTCAATCCTCAATCGGATCACTCAATTAACTTTTAAACACCATGCCGGAACGTAACCCTGGTTTGGCTTACATGATGCACGTCCCCGGTGGCTGCATGGAGGACACCGGCGATTGTATGTACGCGTGCATGTGCCCGGCTTGCCACATCGGTTCGATCGCGGACAGAACGAACACGGGCAGCTGCTGCATGACGGCCGTTGTCGCGATGTGCCTCGGCCCATTCCAGTCCTGCTACTTGAAGAGCGTCGCGAGCAAGGCTCTCGAATCCGTCGGCGTCAAACCGGTCGGATACGTGGAATCCATCTCCATGCCGGGTTTCGTGGCGTGCCAAGTCAGCCGCGAGATCAACGAGAGAAAGCAAATGGGCGGCAAGACCGGCGGCGCGCCCACCGCCGCTCCGAAGGCGCAAACCGCCGCGCGATGATTCCAATCATCATCCACTCGCGCCCAGGCCGACGCCATCGGCCGCGCGACGCCTCTGCGTTCGTCAACGACGACTCAACACGCACGACTATTATAATGAGTTTAATATGAACGACACGCACGTCCATCCATCGACCGATCACGCGTCCCCGCGCCGCGCCGCGTGACGTGACGGCGAGCGCGGCATCCCCATGTAGCGCCCATACTTAGTGGGACGGGCCGCGCTCGACCGCCCGCGACTTCGACGCGCGCGACGTCGACGAACGCGATGAGTGAGGAGACCAAGGTGCGACGAGGAGGAGGGCGAGAAGACGCATGACGACGCGATCGGACGCGACGCGACGCGACGCGAGAGACTGACGACGGCGGCGCGCGAAATCGTGCGCGGTGGCGCGCAGGAGGGTCAGACGCCGGCGGCGCCGATCTTCGGTGCGGCGTTCGCGAGCGGTGGATTCGGTGCGGCGGCGAGCGGTGGATTTGATCCGTCCAAGTTTGCGTCGAGCGCGACCGCGAGCGCCAAGGCGGAGGGTGATGAAGAGAAGGAGGGCGAGCGCGATGAGGAGGAGGATGTCGAGGCGGAGTGCACCAAGGAGTTTAAACCCGTGGTGAAGCTCGAGATCGTGGAGGATGATTCCGAGCGAAAGACTGGTGAGGAGGACGAGAACGTGCTCTTTGAAGCGAAAGTGAAGGCGTACAGATTCACGGATGGCGAGTGGCGCGAGCGAGGACTCGGACCGATCAAACTCTTGGAACATAAAGATTCAAAGAAGATTCGCGTGTTGATGAGACGCGACAAGACGTTGAAGATTTGCGCCAACTTTTACGTGCAACAGGAGTCCAAGGTGAGCGAACACGCGGCGAGTGAAAAGGCGTGCGTGTTTACGACGGTCGATTGCTCCGATGGGGACGAGAGACCGGAACTTTACAACATGTGCATCAAGTTTGGAAGCGCGGAGAAGCGAGAGACGTTCACCGCGGCTTTCGAAGACGCGCAAAAGAAGATGGCGGCTTTACCGGCGGAAGAAGGCGAGGCTGAGGCGGCCGAGGAGAAGGAAGCCGTCGCTAAGGAAGCTGACGCTCTGGCGGACGCGCTCTCGGGCGCCAAGGTTGAGGACGAAGAGAAGAAGGATGAATAAAGCATCGTCAAGTCTATGGTCGAAATCTCGCGAAACTTTGAAATATGACACATTAAGACTCCATTAAAAGCTAACTAAGACAGTAGACGACGTCCGAACGTGTCGAACGCGGCGGCGAGATCTTCCGCGCTCGCGCGAACCTCTTCGTTCGGGCATTGCATGCGACGACTCTCCGAGGCGTAGCTCACGCACAAGTCGCCGATGGCGGCGCGCACGTGTCCACCCGTGGCGTAAGCGCCGTACGCAGTGGACTTTGGCACGAGCGATTGGTCCCAGAGCTGCAGGACAAAGTACACCGATCGAAGCAATCGAAGTCGCAGGCGCGGAGTTTGGAGAGCGTCGACGCTCGATAATCTCTTGTCGTGCATGCGCTGCGCTGGCGTCGCGAGCAGACGATCGTACGCGCGTTGCACGGGCTCCGCCAAGCCTTTGCACGCGACGACAAGGGCGTCGGCGACTTCGTTCGTATCGACGTGATCGTCCACTCTAGCCTCGACGGCGACGTCGGGTGCGCCCCACAGACCGGCCGCCATGAGCTCGAGGCGCAAAGCGACGTGGACCACGGGGAAAGAGACGTCGGACGGGAACAACTTGACGCCCAACGCGCGAACCACCAAGCACGTCTCTCGCAGACACATACTCGCGCTCGGCGCGCGCGCGGCGGCTTGCAACAGAACTTTATCCCAAAGATCGCACACGATTTCGCCATCTGGATCGTGATACTGAGAAAAGTGCACCATCTCGAGGCAGATGTCCCACAATTCGCACGGCTTGGCAAAGTCATTGTACAAGTCGCTCAGCGGTTTCAACTCGCGCTCCAACTCGTAGACGAACGACTCCTCCGGCGCGTTCGACGTTCCCGAAGCGCGCGCTTGGCGCGATCGTTCGACACATACGCCCAAGATTCGGCGCTGCATGTCGAGAAGTTTGATTTTGCTATCGACGTTTTCACAGAATGACGTGTCCAAACCATCCGTCATGCCGCCGTCCACCGACTTTCTCGCGTGCAACAGGGCGCGCTCGAATAACGCCATACGTTGATCCAAGGTGAAGGTTTCGTCGTTCGCGCACCGACGCTCGGCTAAGGAGCAGTCAACTTGTGCGGCTAATCCATACAAGCTTCGGGCGGCGTACAATTGCGCCAACAAGTCGAGGTGTCTGGCCTCGTCTGGCGTCAGCACACCGCCTTGTTGCGCCGATTCTAGCGCGCTCTTGCTCACGAGGTACGGCTCTAGCATACCGGCCGGTAAAGACAAGAGCATCTCGTCGCGCTTCACGTAGATGAGCTCCGCGAAGACGCGGTGCATAAAATCTTGCGAGTCACCGATGGACACTCGCTGAAGTTGTTCGAGGATCTTCACCAGTCCTCGTTCGCGAATGTCCTCTGGAAGCTCGGCGGCGACTCGACTCAGGGACCCCGCTTCGGCGTCCGCATCGGCGCGTCCGGTCGCAAGTCCTCGAATGGTCGTGCACGTGACCTCAAAACACGAGCGGAGATCCTGCGAGATGAGAAAAATGATGGTTGTGGTCAGTACGCGCATTGGGAAAGGTGCGCGTAAAATGAGAAAACACGAATCGCCGTCGCTCAGGCTTAGATGTTCTGTAATTTTAAATCATCACAGGACGCTCGGCGGTAAGCCGAACGTTCACGTAAATGATTCGTCTTCATCGCAACGTGAAGTAATAAACACGCATCAACGCGAGATCGCGAACGATTCAAACGTACCACCATGTCCACGTTGGGCTGTGCGTGAGGCGAGAATCGCGCTTCCTCCGATCGCGCTTCGAGGGCTGCCGCAGCGGCCAAAGGCACCGCGGTTACACCATGGAAGGCACGCAAATCAACGAGCTCGGCACACACGCTGGAGAGGTCTCCAGAGGTGGGAACCTTCATGAACAACGCGATGGCGTCATTCACGTGCTTGTCTCTCACAATGTTTTCCTTGCGCGCGCGAGCGTCTCGAGCGAGTTGCAACAAGTCTCTCGCGTGATAAAAGGTACGAGAATCTGCGCCGAAAAAGTCTGGGCAACCCTTCTGGAGTTCTGTAGAGAGTTCTTCGGCGCTGTGTCGAGCGTGCGCCATGAGGTGAGACATCATAGCTTCGATGAGCGCGCCCGCAAGTCGAGCGCCCTCGGTGGTCGACACCAACTTCTTTAGCGTGAGCTGCGGTGTAAACGTACATCAAAAGGTCAGTCATGCGTCAAAGCACGCGTCATCGAGTGTTTCGAAAAATGAAAAATAAATAAACGGACGCTCAGTGGAAGGGCACCATATAAGTTGTCATCACTGAAAATCAGGGGATTGACAGATTGATATATGGGAAGTCATCATCGCGCCACGTATACGAAAAACAAGCATTTGAAAGAACAGAATCAATACGCACCTGTGAGAGTTCTTTGCGAACGGAGGACGGAAGCATATCAGCGACTCTTGAGAATCGTTCATCAGCGATGATGATGGTGATGAGAGATAAGGCTTGAGCAGTTCTGTTAACCAAGGAAGTGAGCGCCGCCAAGCTACGTTCCTCCTCTTGGAGCGCAGTGAGCTCGCTACCGCTCGATCTGATTCGTCTGCGCTTGCTCTGCGACATCGTGGCACCACTGCTAATCCGCGGACGTCGTTGTCTCAAGAAAACGACGAGCGGGATCAACCGTTCGTGCAGAGACTTGAGGAGCGCCGTATCCATGGAGCATCGAAGAGCGGGCTCTTCACTCATGTACCGAGCCGCGGCTTGGACCGCATTCAACGCCTTGTTCGCAATCTTCATCGCCGGTGACTGCGGTCTAGAAGATCCATTCAAGTTGGTTTGAATGGGGGCGCGAACGGGCACGAGTATGGCACGCTCCCACGTGCTTGACATGATGCGCGCCGTGAACAGGTACAAGCCACGCTGGGCCGATGAATACGTCAAAACCGGTTGAACGATCGCTCGACCCATGTTGAAAGAGCCGCTGTTATTCTCTTGGTTTTGCGGATAATTGTCTTCGACGATAGTTGGTTCACCAGTGAGCCTTGGATCGTCGAAAGCACGCTTGGCGGCGAGCGTCACGGCGTTAGATTCCGAGCCAGAGACGGCGAGAGCCACGCACATCGCGGCAGCTTCGATCGGACCGTAGCCCTTGAAGAACTCCTCGATCTGCTCTGGGATGTTCTTTTCGAGCACACTCTGTAACGTATCGATCGGACGAGCCTTTTCAAATCGCACCAAACCAGCGTTCGTCATCAACACGAACCTCCGTCGCGGGCAGATGTACTGAGTGACGAGCTCGGAGAGTAATCCAGTCGAGTTGATGCGAGCTTCTGGCAACGTTCCACTCGGATACGGCGGATCAAGCACGTCTTGAACGCTTCTAGGCATCGGGATTTCACCGAGCGACCCGAGACTTGACGCACATCGTCCATCGAGTTGCTGAATCGTCACGACTTCTCGCAAACCTCGCGTGCCGCTGCCGGAACTCACCGGAGGAGTTGGTGGCGGAAGCTGAAGGTGCGGTGGTAGAGCCAAATCACGGTTCGATAAAATTAACCGTGCATCTGAATCATTCGGCGTCGCGTCAGAAAGTAACAAGACGCCACTGCTATAAAATCCAGCCTCAATCTCCAAGGCTCTGGACGTCGTGTTCAAGAGCGCTTGCGCCGTCGTCATGCCTCGTTGATTACCACCTTGCGGAGGAGGATCGCGTTGCTCGACCACAGACAACCGCGATGGACCCTGTCGCGAACTTCCCGTTCCCGAAGCGACACCGTATGAGTACCCGCGAGACGGTGGAAGCGCGGTGAGGTAAATTCGACGTCCATCGGCGCAAATCGCGACCAGAGTCACCACTGATGATTCCTCGGCTTGAACCACGGCTATGTGCACCAACTTCGCACCCTTCTTCACGGACGGCGTCGCCGATGCGAACAAGGATCCCTGGCGACGAGCCTGGGCCGCGAGCTGCGCGACATTCTTAACCTCTGCCACCTTTTTCGGCGCGTCCTTGGCTCCCGGTCCGACGTCGTACACGACGACGACGCCCTGCTCGCTGCGCGTGTAGAGAATCCCACGCTTGGAATCGACCACGACTTGCTTCAACGCGTCCGAACCTTTCAATCGCAACACCGATGGCAAAAGGGACGACAAGTTTTGGCTGTGTCGAACCTTTTTGCATCGCTTGCTGTGCCACGTATCGCTCTGCGCGTACACCAACTCGTACAGAGCCTCATCCGCGCCCGCTAAGAAAATTCGCCCGTCAGGAGTGGAACTGATGTCATTCATGATCGTCGCATCCGTAGGGCACGAGTACTGCAACGGATGAAGCGTCAACTCACGCCCGCCGTCTTCCAAACACACGCCGACCATGACGAGTTCCACCGTCGTCGCCACGACTAGCACGTACGAAATCGCCTCCAGAAACACCCCACTCTTCGGCTTCACCAACCCAACCGCCACGATCGCTTGTTCTTCCCCGCTATACTCCACCGGAACGTCGTCCGCGACGTCTAAACGCCAAAGAAACAAAGAGTTGTCCACGCTCGCCCACGCGCGAGAGATTTCCGGCAACACGCCGCAAAAGCACACCGACTGCCGCGTGTTATACCGCTCCAAAACCACAGCGGGAAGTTCCTCCGTCTTCAAACCCACAACATCGCTCGGCCAACCCGCGTTCTGAAACGAATACGCCTCCCTCGGCGCCTCTCTCAACAACTCCACCAAATCCGCCTGCTCGGCGTCCGACGCGAGTTTACTCACCGTCTTCGCCGCCACCTCCAGCGCCTCTCTCGCGTCTGCGCGCGCGCATCATCACCCATCGTCAGTCTCTCTCCACATCCCTCTCCTCTCCGTCCCCTCCAGCGTCTCACACCTCGACGCGTCTCACACACGAGATCGACAATCGTTCCAACCCCGGAAGGGTCGCCGTCGGATTCCTCCCCCACGCGTCGTCCTCGTCCTCCTCGCCTCGTCCTCCTCCCGCGCTTTCGCTCGCGCGTACCTCCACTCGCCGCGTCGTCGAACACACCCATCGACGCCATCGCGCGCGCGTCCTCGCGCGCCGTCGGCGACGCCACCACCGCGCGCATCCGCCGCACCGCGCGGTGTGACGACGACGACCGGTCGCGACCCGACGGCGAGTCCGTCGGTCGAGCGTTCGATCGCGCGTTCGACCGCTCGCGCGAGTGCGCATGAAGTCGACGTCGAGACGTCGATGGATCGATCGATCGATCGATCGAGTGACCGACCGACCGATCGATCGATCGATCGAACGATCGACCGACCGACCGAACGAATCGATCGCGACTCGGTGGCGGCGCGCGACGAGACGACGACGATGGATGCGATGGAGGCGGACGACGGCGATGGACGCGACGGAGACGCGGACTTTGAGGGGGATGCGAGCGCGTTCGACGCGCTGAGCGACGATCGCGAGTGGTCGTTGGGGTTTCTCGAGCGCCCGCGAGACGAGACGACGACGAGGCGGGAGCGATTTCCGAGTAAAGCGGGCGGCGCGCCGGCGTGGCTCGATCCGGTGCGAGTGCCGTACGACGAGGAATTGCGCGCGGATGGGGGTGAGGCGTTGGACTTTTTATTGCAAGTGTACGCGCCGGTGGACGAGGAGCCGACGGCGTTTCACAGGACGGTGTACGTGTTCGCGAGCTCGAGCGGCGGGGAGACGCACGGGCCGAGAGGGTGTCGCGCGTTTCGAGGACAATTGCCGCGAGAGAACGCGTATTACGCGTGGGATCCTCTGCCGGAGGGGATGCTGGGGCGAGAGTTGTCGCGGGAGGAGATGGATGCGAGGAGGGCGAGGTGTGATCGGTGGGACGTGTCGGCGAGCGAGTGCGAGGCGGAGCTGCGAGCGCCGCCGACGACGTATCCAGAGTACGAGTTGGTGGTCGAGACGGAGGAACGAGACGAGATGGACGAGTCCGAGGCGATGAAATACGTGAATGGAATGGGCGGGGAGGACATGACGGCGGATGACGTCGAGGAGATTGAGGCTGAGGTGGTGAATAAAGACATGGAACAGCTCGCGACGTTTCACGTCATGTTAAAAAACGATCCGGATCAAGTGTTGAGGTATTGTCCCGAGCCCGGGGCGCAACCGGTGTGGCCTTCGGTGACGCACGCGCCGAATACAGATGTCATACCGTGTTGCGAGCGATGCGGTGCGCCGAGAAAATTTGAGTTTCAGATTTTACCCACCATCATCAGCCAACTCGGAGTCGACGCCGAGAGTGATTACGCGCTCGACTTTGGCTCCATCGCCGTGTACACGTGCACGAGATCGTGTGCTCCGGTGCCGTGCGACGAGCTAAATAGGCGAACGGGGGCGTACGCCGAGGAATACGTCGTGGTGCACCCTCCTCTGAACCAATAGCTTAGCTTGCAGGATGAAACTTAATTAAAAACAACGCGTAAGTCTCAGACAGATTCGTCCAACTCGTCCAACTTGGGGCCATGGTCAAGGCCATAGACCATAAATTATTTCACAGTAAGTTTACTTGTTTTTGGATTGTGTATTGTGCTGTGCGTGCTGTGCGTGCTATGCGTGCTATGCGTGCTGTGCGTGTTGTGCTATACCGGCGGAATTCTACAGCCGCAATACATTGGAACACGATGACGTTGAAATATTTTCCGTTTGCGTGATAGATTTTTTACACCTTGGGCGTCGTCACTTCATCCGACTCTTTGATGAACTGCACGGCAAGCTTCACACCGCGCATCGCTTCTTCCCATTTCCGAGATGATACAGAAATGACGTAACAGTTGCCACCAACCTTCTTCAGGGTCTCTGCGTCGCCGCTCTTGGCGGAGAGACCGAGATTGACCACTGAACAGTGATTTCTGACGGCGTCTATGAGACCGTTCAGGTTGCCAACGCAGTCGTTGAAGAGGTGCGCCGGGAGAGGACTTGTCGACGCGTACGACGCCACCTCAATGCCCGGATCGTCGGTTTGATCGAACGTCATCTGTTCTCGACAGTTGACCACCTCAAAGAAATCGTGAGCGTTCCCTGGAACTTTGAATAACATCGGCTCGTGCAACACCGGGACGGGTTTTTTGTCGACGTAGACGCATTTATCATCCTCTGACGAAGTCTTCATGTTTAACGTACTCACAGTATTCGCCGCCATGGCGTCTTGAGTGGACGTGTTCGAGTCCAACGCATCCAATTTGCCACGTTTCGCAACCTCTTCGTTGATGGTGGAATTGCTCGGACTCGAGGCGCGCGCGCGCTTTCGCGCCGAACTCCCGATGGAATTGCTCGGCGTACCCGAACAGCTCTTCATCGGCGGCGATTTCAAAGAACCGTCTCGATTGTGTACGTCTAGCACGTAAGTCCGGAATCGACTCTTTGCGCAATCTTTTCTTCGCCTCGTCGCGTTCCAGTGATTTTTTACGCTGTTTTCGGTGCGCCCCTCTAAACGCTTGGCTATATCAGACCACTTATTCCCGAGCTCAATGTGCGATTGAATGAACGTCTCTTCTTCTTCGACGCTCCACGCACCGCGTTTGATGTCCGGAGCGAGATGATTATTCCACCGTTCCCGACACTGCTTCCCGACGCGACCGTACAGCGCGCGCGCGATGTACGACCACCTCGACGTCCCGTACTTTTCCACCAGTTCCGTCAACAACCCATCCTCATCCGCCGTCCACTGTCCTTTGAGCTTCACACCACCGTGTATCTTCAGCGCGTTCGCGTTCGAACATATCGTGTGCCCTCGACACGGCTCGCTCAGAATCGCCGCCGACGCGCCCCCCGCGCGTCCCGCCGCGCGCTCACCGCCCCTCGCTCGCGGCGCCGTCTCGTGCTCGATCCCGATCTCGCCCGCTTGCACGAGCGCGTCGAAATCGAGCGTCTCTCCACACCTACGTTCGAGCGTCGTCGTCAGTCAGTCAGTCATCCATCCGTCTCTCTCGCTCTCTTTTCGCTTTTCGAGCAGTCCCTCATGTCCCATCGGTCCCGCCCTCCGAGGCGTCCGAGACCTCCGAGGTCTCCGCGCGCGCGCGCGCGGACGCACCATCCGTCGAACGCGTGCTCCTCGTCCATGAACGCCTCGAGGTGGAGCTCGAAATCATCCTCGAGCGACATGCTCGCGCGCGGGCACGATCGCGCGTCGCGTCGTCGTCGCGCGTCGCGTGAATGCGACCGCCCGCGCGCGCGGGGTCGAGTCGACCGACTTGGACGATGACGCGCGCGTCTCGGTGCCGTCGTCGCGAGTCGCGCGCGTCGGCGGCGGCGTCGCAAGAGAGTGATTTCTTTGTCGCGCGTCTCCGCGCGCGACGACGCTCGAACGCCGCGCGCGAGGCCCGTCGGCGCGCGATGTGAGGTACCGACCGGACGCGACGCGACGCGACAGCCGACCGAACGATCGATCGCTCCGCGCGCGTCTCGCACACCGCCGAACGCCGACGACACCGACGACGAGCGTTGCCACTGAAAATAATAGTACGGGCGCGTTCGCCGACTGCGCTCTCGCGCGCGTCCCCGCGTCGATCGTCCGCGCGGTCGACGATGGCGTCCTTTGAAATCAATCGTCTCACCTCTTCGCAGCCACCCCGAGCCGACGCGACGTCCGACGAAAAGAGATCGCGGGTGTTAGTTCCGCCAGCCGTTCCTGACTCGTAACGCTTATCCGAACGCGCGGGGAAAGCGGGGCAACCGACCGCACTTTTTCGCGCGCGCGCCTCCGAAAAACGTCAGAAAACGCTCGTCCGCCGTCGATTCGTGTGCCTCGGTCTCTCCGATGGATATGGATTTGCTTCATATTCTTTAACATGGTAATATACGTGAAAAATGAGGTACGGGAGGAATTCTCCACATTTCGGCGCGGTGTGGCGACTACGAATCGGCGATAAGAAACCCGGGTAAGAAACCCGGGAGTTACAAGTCGACGCGGCGGTCGGCGGTCGGTCGGTCGGTCGGTCGGAGGGACGGACGGAGGGAGCGCCGGCAGATAGGGAGAGACCGAGACTACTGTAGTTGTGACTGCATATTGATTACAAGAGTGTCGTGGTGTCTATGATACATGCGTCCGTGTCACCGCGCGCGCGGTGAAGACGTCGCTCAGGGCGCCGCGTTGGCGTCTGTGAACTCATCGTCGTCCTCGTCGGCGGGCGACTGAGGGAAAAAGTCGGCGTCCGTCGCTTGGACGAATTCCTCCTCTGAAGCCACGGTATTGGCTTCGGATTCGGTTTCGTTTACCATGAGTCTGAGCGTTTTATCGTTTTGTTTTTGAACTTGTTCTGTGGTGAGAGCCTTGGCGGTGGGATCGATGTCGGCGTGCTGACGCGCGGCGTGCTCCTTGCGTTCGTACGACGCCAACTTTTCCTTCAAAGCGACCATCTCACCGCGAAGCTTATCCACGTCGACGGACTGGCGGCCGAGAGCATCGATGAGGGATGTATCGTTACCACCGTGTCGAACGAGCTCGGTCGCGAGGGCCATGGTGTCGGACTCTGGACGGAGACTGGACACGTTGGCGTTCGTCGTGCCCGGGATGATTTGAAGGACTCGCGGCCAGCCGACGATTGTCTGACCCCCGACGGTGACCCAGATGACGTACGCGCCCGCTTTCGCAAACGTCGTGCGAAACACACCGCGTGACGATGTCTGATCGTCGTCGAGTTCATCGAACACGATGTCCTCGGCACCGCTCGCGGTGACGCTGAGCGTTTGCCATTCCTTCCATCCGGTGGAGTTGCCAAATCTGTCTCGCGGCTGCATTCGAACCGTGACCACCGCACCGGCTTGAGCGCTGTACACGCCTTGCGCCTTGAACTCAGCGCCTTCGAGTAGCGCTTTGCACGCCGCGGCGGCGGGTTGCGCCGGCAAGACTTGAATCTCGCACGGCGATCCCAAGATCGGCTCGCGCTTGAAACCACTCCACACGTAGAGCGTGTAGCGACCAACCGCGCGAGCTTCGAAGCGAATCTCGGCGGAACCGTTGCCCGCTTCGACGGTTTCAACATCCGCGGGGCCGACACCCGTCGCTTCGACTCGGAACGGCATCAAATCTGCACCTGCAGGGATCAAGTTGTCAAAACGGTCGGCGCGCAGAACCTTGACGACGCCACTCACGCCTGCTTCGAGTTGTCTCACTTGACTCGCGTCGATTCTGCAGTAAGCGGGGTCGGCGGGACCAGGGACACACGTCGCCGACAACGACACGGTCGATGACGGCGAAGAGACCGTGATCGTGAGCGGTCCAGCCATGTTGACGGTGTAACTGCACACGTACGTCCCGTCGCCTTGGTCGAGAATGCTCCCCTTGATGGAGCGTCCCGGCGTCAGAGAGGATTGAATGACGGCGCTTATGCTCGCGCCGCCGCCCATCATGCGGTTACCGCGCGCGTCGCGAGCCTCGATGGTAAACGTCGCTCGTTCTCCAGCCACCGCCGTGGTCGAGCCGCTGCCGGTGATTTTACATCCCGGCAGCGAAACCTGCGCCGCCGCCGCTTGCACGGAGTACGGACATCCCACGATGACTTCGCCGTTTAACGCCGCGACGAGCGAGTGCGCGCCGACTTCCGGCCACACGACGACCGCTTGATATCGCGCCTTGTCTTTGGTCAGACGCAGTGGCACGATGGTGGACAAACCAGACGGCGTGATGAGTCTAAGGCACACTGCTTCGTGGCCGTTGACTTCGAGGCCGGCGTTTTCGTAATCGAGCGACTGAATGTAAAAGATTGATTCGGAGCCGACGATGAACTCATCGCGCTTATCGCCCGGGATGAGCATGAGCTGCCTCGACGTCAATCCACCCTGACCGGCGACGAAAGTCGTGGCGGGCTTCGGATTTTCGACGCCGTTGACGGAGAGGAAAATCTTCCACTCGCCCGCGCGAGGCACGACGAAGGAGAGACGATAGGTACCATCGCCGAAATCGGACGTGTCGGCGTCGATCGAACCCGCGGGTCCGAGCAAACGCGCCGTCAATCGATCGCCACCCTCTAAACAGACGTTTTGATACCGATCGGCCGCGTTGACGAGCACCTTGGTCACTTCGCCCGCGATGACTCTGTTCAACGCGTCGCCTCGAATCGAACAAAAGCGAGGATCGGTTTGCGCCGCGACGACTTGCAAATTGCGCGGGAATCCGTGCACAGCCTTGCCATCCACCGTCACTCGCAACGAATACGTCCCCGCGCGTTGCAGCGCGTTCGTGAACATGACTTCGCCCGCTTCCTTGGACGCCAGCGCAAAGACGGAATTCGAGACGCCGACGGCGTCAACGCGCAGGCGTTCGTTTTCAAAGACGGCTTCGTTGTTGAATCGATCGCGCGCAAAGACGACGACCGCCATCTGCCTTCCGGCCAATCCGAGCAGCATGTTTCGCTCGCGTATGCCGCTGAGTTGCACGCTCGACCGAGACGCATCCGCGGTGGACGCCTCGAGGACGAGCTCGATGGGCGCGCCCTGAATGCACTCGCGCTGCACGCCGCCCCACCACTGTCGCGAGATGTCGGCGGTGAAGATGCGGAGCGTGTACTTGCCGGTCTCGGTGGCGCGGAACTTTGCGAGCGCGCCGACGCCGGAAGGATCGTCCACGATCTCTGCCTCGACGACGCTCGGTCCCTCACCGTCGGCGAGGAGGACGAAATTGACGGCGACGTCTCCACTCTTCGGCGGCGCGACGTTGTTTCCGAAACGATCGCAGCAGAGCACCTTGACGACGAGCACGTCACCCGCGCGCCATCTCGTGTTCTCGTCGAGCGGAGCGACGGAGCACTTCGTCGGATCGAGCACGGCGGGTTTACACTTGATTCTCACCACGCGCGTCTGTCCAGCCGACGTGATGACGGCGTCGTATTCGCCCGCCTTGTCAACCTTGTACGTAAACTCGTACGTACCGTTCATCATGTCTTGCACATGCACCTCTTGCCCTTGCCCTCGAATGTACTCGACGTCGTTTGAGTTGTCTTTCGATTTGAATGAGAGATGGTGCATGACGCACTGTAACGTCGCGCCGCCCTTGTGAATGCGAACGCCGCCGGGATTGGTGCTCTCGAAGGTAAACTTTGTCTCCAAGCCAGCGACGCACTCCTCGCATCCGGGTCCGCTCACGAGGGACGAGGTGAGATGGATGACGGTTCGCGACGCGGTCTTTGCCTTGAGTTCGGTGCTGGATACTTGTTGCACCGCCTCTTCCGCGAGACTCGGAGGGAGCGCGGCGAGGACGTTCTCCGCCTGATCCAACTTGACGCGATCGAGAAACGTGCCCGCCTTGTCGCTCGGTAAACCGCCGCTCGAAATCATATTGGCGGCGACGAGCGGGGGGAGCGCGGACATGATACGCACGGCGAAATCGTCCTTGAGCATACCAACGACGGAACCAGCCTTGAAGGCGTCCATTTTGGAGAGGATATCATTGGCGATGGCCATCGTCGCGGGGTCTTGCGTCTCGTACAGCGTCGTGATGATGGCGACGATGTTTTCGACTTGCATGTTGGACGCGGCGTCGGCGGCGGGTTGGGGACGCATCTTGATGATCATCGCCGCGCGTTTAGCGTGCGGCATGGACTCTAACAAGAGTGCGGCAATCTTTGGGTCTGGAATTGCGCTCGCGAGCGTGCCAGCCATCGCCGGAGTCATCGCGCCGATAGCCGAGGCGCTGACTTGAGGATCGAGCGCCGTGAGCACGAGCGCCGACTGTTCCGGACTGATTTCAAACATCACCAAGAGGACGTCCGCGAGCGGACCTCGAACCTTGACGCCGAAACGCGGAACGTCGACGCTCGGCGGCCAGACACCGAGACGAGCGAGCGACTCCAACGCGACGGCGACCACCGCCGCGTTCGTGCCGCCGTTGACGGCGGCGACGAGCGCTTGCGCGGCGTTTTGCGGTCCCAAGAATTGAAGCATTTTACCGGCATCCTTGGCGTTGAACGAACTCAACACCTTTCCTTGACTCTCCGTGGTGAAGATCGAGAACACCTGCGCGCTGCTCTTGGCGTCGCGCTGTAACATGCCGCTGAGATGAGACGTCGTCTTGTCGGCGTTCGTCTCGCTCAGAATTTTCAACGCGTGCGACGCGCTCTTGAGTCCGGGATCCGTCGAGCACATGTTCGCCAAGATTGGCGACGCCGTACTCGGCGGAAGCGCGAGTAAGTACTTGGACATTTGCTCCTCGGGAAGTTCCTGCAATACGATGGACGCCGAGCGTGCGCTCATGGAGTGGACGGCGTCCAACGCGGCGCTCGAATCCATCGCTCGTAGCAAATCTGCGGCTTCCTCCGCGGGCATCATGCTCAGGATGGAACCTTGCGCGCCGATCGGTAACGATTCGACGATGGTGACGCGAATGTTCAAGCTGGATCCCATGACGACGTGAAGCGCGTCCTCGGCGTCCATGCTACCGATGGCGTTCGCCATGACCTCGGCGCCCATGACGGAGACGATGCTCGAGACGCGCTCAGAATCCATCGCTGCGAGCACGGCGCCCGCGGCGCCAGGACGCATGTCCGCGAGCGCCTGCGCGGAAACCTTCGGCGCCATGCCAGAGAGCGAGCGCGCCGCTCTTTCGGACGCCGTCTTACTCGGTTTGAGTCCGCTACCTCCCCATTTAAATTTGGGCGTCTTCGTCTTGACGACGGGCGCCGGAATCTCAATCTCGCCCTTCTTGATGCTCGATTCCGCGTTTTCGACGATTTCATCGCCTCCGGGCTGTCGTAAGACTGCCGCTTTGATCGCCGCACCGCCGTCCGTCGCCGTCATCTGTGTCATCGCGAGAATGTTTTCGACCGCGCGAGGATGCGTGCGCGTCGCGCGCTGCATCGCGCCGGCGGCGAGTTCGCATCCGAGCGCATCCGTTTGCATGTGACGAATCATTTTAGCGCACGTCTCCGGCGCGATCGTCGTAAAGATGATGCTGACACTCTCCGGGGTTAAGTGAACGCCTCTTCTCGTAGATTCTGACTGCGCCGGATCGTAGGTAGCCGTGATAATGTTGCACATGCTCTCCGGGTCGAGTTCCAGGAAGATTTGCTTTTGCAAGTCGGCGCTGATGAACTCGAGCATCTGCGCCGCGTGGGACGGTTTCATTTTTGAGAGGATTGCCGCTGCGACATCGGCGTCGATGAGCTTGTTGAGCGAAAGCGACGCCGTTCGCGGATCCATGCGACTGAGCGCCTGCGCCGCCGCTTCCGGCGGCAGAGACTCGATGATGGACGCGCGCGCGGCGGGCGGCGCCTCGACGAGCATCGATATGACGCTTTCTTCGCGCATGGACGTCACCGCCGAGGCGAGTTCCGTCGGCGACATCATCGCCGATGCACACGCCGCCTTTTGCGGATTCATGCGTTGAAGTACAGCCGCCGCCACCTCCGGTCGCATGTCGGACAGGGCGTCGCCAGCCTCCTCGAGGTCCAGCTTGCGAATGATGGCCACCGTGGAGTCGACTTGCTGCGGCGGCGGCGGATTCAACGCAGTGCCGAACATGAACACCTCTTCTTCCTCCTCTTCGTCGTCGTCTTCGCCGCCTCGCGCGTCTCTGGTTCTCTCTTGCTCCTCTTGCGTCTGTTTCGCCGCGGTGATGGCTTTCGAGTCGTTGGTGTACACAAAGCCGAACGAGTTATCCGCGGGAACCATGGACATGGCGTTGGATTCCTGCGGCTCGTCTTCAATCTCACCGAGCTCTTCGTCTGGATCGTGCACGCGCACGACGAACGGACATCCAGGGACGACTTCACCCGCGAGCGTCACCGTGATGTGATGGTCGCCGATTTCCACCCACAAGAGAGGACACGAAAATCTTCTCGTCGATTCGTCAAACTTGAGCGGCAAGTTGAAGCTCATCTCGCTCGGTAGGTGCACGGTGACGACGACAGCCTCTCGCCCGCTCATCACGCGACTCGGATTGGACGGTTGAACGAACAGCGACGACTTGTCGGCGAGCACGAGCCGCTCGCCACTGAGTCCACTGACGACGCAATCCGCCGCCTGCAGCGCGCCGAGACTCGGGAGCAAACTGTACCGACTGCTCTTTTCGCGAATGCCGTTGGCGGAGATCCACAATTCGTGTTCGATGGGCATGTCGAGTTCAAAGTTGAACGAGTACGTGCCGTCCGAGTTGTCGATGACGCGCACGTTGATGGTGCCTTCATCTTTGTTCATCAACACGGCTTCTATGAAATCGCCGCCGAGTGAACGCGGGTTGCCGTACTCATCCGTCGCTTGCATGAGAAGCGAAATCGGCGTCGCCGTGGCGCACGTGCCGAGCGCGTCGCCGCTCACGGTGCACTTGTCCGGATTACACGGACCCGCGACGACTTGTAGGATTCTCGGCCAGCCGTTACACGCACAGTCACCCACGAGCGCGGCGACCGAGTACGCGCCGGCCGCCGTGATGGTGGCCGTGAAGGAACCCACGTTGTCGCTCGGTATGAATGGAATCTCCGTGGGTCCTCTGGCGTGCACGGCGATGCGCTCGCCGCCGAGCCAGTTGGTGGGATTTCCGTGTAAATCGCGAGCAAGGACGTGCATGGCGATCTGATCGCCAGCCATGATGGTGGACGGAAGCGTGATGTCAGCGTCGACGTCGGCGAGCGTCTCTTCGCTGCCGGCGTTGATGAGCGCCATTCGAGCGACGCAACTCGAAGGGAATGTCTCTTGGCTGCTCACGATGGCACTGAAGGAGGTGACTTCGACGGATGGAACGTCGAGCGGAGTCATCGTCTCTTCATCGATCGCCAATGCGACGATGGAGATGTCGTACGAGCCGGCGGCTTGCGCGACCAGACGTAATTCGCACGACCCGTCTCCGAGCTCCAAAGCCTCGCAATCGGCCCAACCGGGACCGACGACTTCGGCGGCGAAACGGTTGAGGCCGCTCGCCGTGTCCTTCGTCGTCGGATTACCGTACCTGTCGCGACGCTGGACGCGAATGAGACCGGCGTCGCCGGCGTTCCACAGCAACATCATCTTTGCGGCGTCGACGCGGCACTCGTTGATTTCGCATTCGGCGGCTTCGCACTTGACGTTGAGCAAACGTTTCGTCTGATTCGTCCCTTCCGTGGACGTCAAAATCACTTCGACGTCGCCGGCGATGATGCTCGAGTACGTGCAAGTGTACGTTCCGTCGCCGTTATCGACGACGTCGCCCTCAATGGGCTCGCGACCCGGCGCTCGACATTCAATGGTCACGTCCGCGCCGCCCTTGCTGATGATGTTGCCGCCGTAATCTCGCGCCAAGAGCTTGAAGTGCGCGTCCTCGCCTGCGACGCACGTCGTCGCGCCATCACCGATGAGCGCCGAAGATATCAACGCGAGTTTCTTACCCTCGGCGTTCGCCGTGATCGGCGTCCCCGGCACGACGACGCCGTCGAGCATGATGTTCACGGTGTGCAAACCCGGATGGAGCCAACGAATCTTCGCCGAGTAGCACTTATTGTCCTGCGCGAGCGTCACCGGAATGGCCTCCTGCGATCCGGACGGATGGGTGAGTCGAATGCTCACCGCCTCCAATCCAGTCATGACGCGGTTGTTCGTCTCCCAGCCTAAACCGTACACTCGCAAGTCGCTCGCTTGTCCGCACTCCACCGAGGCGTTGGTGGGCAACGGAGGATCAAACAAGAGTACGGCCTCTTCCGCGGTGAGCGTTCCGAACGCGACGACGAAAGATATACCGCCGTCTGTGTGGAGAACGCTGTTGATCCGCGTGTTGAGAATCCACCGTCCCGCGGCGGTGACTTGGAATTCCAACGCGTACGTGCCGTCTTGATGATCTGTCACGCTCACTTGACGGGCGAGGGCACCGTTGGGGCCTTGCAACACCACTTGCACCGTGTCGCCGCCGCTCAAGCGAAGGTTGGCATACTTGTCCACCGTGCGAAGAGTCAAACGGACGATGTCGCCCGTCTTGATATCCTTCAAGCCGTCCATGCTCAAGATGGAGCGCGGAGCGAACGTGAAACCAGCGATGATTTGCATGGCTCTCCAGCACACCGGGAGCGCGTCGCACAGAACGCGCAATTCGTACGTACCCGCGCGAATCATCTTGGCTACGAACTCGTTCTGTAAGCTCGTCGTGCCGTGCGAGGCAAAACTCAGAAACTCTGGTCCGAGCGCCTCGACGGTGATGGTTTGACCCTCTTCCCAGTGCGTGTCGTTCTTGTACTTGTCTCTCGCGATGACGCGCACGATGACCTCGTCGCCCGCGGGAGCGATCCAAGAATTATCCGCGCGCGTGCCTCCGATGACTTCGAGTTCGCAACAGTTGGGCATCGCCACCGCGGGATTCAAGTTCAACTCGAACAAGCCGTGCGGGAGCGGCACCATGGTGACGCCGTTCATCTTGGTGATTTTCGGCAATTCTATCTCGTTCATCGCCTCCACGTCTTCACCGTCGATGATCACGGCTGATTGCACGCCCATCACGGGTTTGCCCGAACCGGCGTCGTTCCTCGAGATTGAACGAACGGTACCGGTGAGGGAGTCGGTGCGCATGCCGGAGAGCTTATCAGCCTTCATGCTGGCGGACTTTATGGAAGAACGCTCGCTCTTCTTGTCCGTGAGCATCAGTTGCTCACCCTCCATGAGGGCCTCCGCCTCTTCGTTGGCGTACGGTACGATTGGCGTGTCGGCGACGTAGACACCGAGTTGGTAGGTGCCCGAAACCGTGCCGTAAAACTTAATCTCCGACGTGCCGTTGCCGAGTTCGACAGATTGGCTCGTCACTTCACCAGGACCTATCGCCTTGCCGAAGAATGGAGCCAAACCTTCGCGTCTTGTGATTCGGTTACCGAAGCGATCCATTCGGGTCACCGTGAGGGTCAACTGTTCGCCCGCGACCCACACGCCGTTCGTGACGCCGTCGACTCGACACTTGGCGTAATCGACGCGACCCGGTTTACACACGGCGCGGTACGTCGCCGCCTCGGTGCCGAGGAAGAGGGAGAGCTCGAACGGTCCAGCTCGCTCGACGATGTAGCTCGCTTCGTACGTTCCATCGCCGCAATCTTGTACTTTGCCGCGTAGCGTCTCGCCTCCCGAGCGAACGGCGATGCCCATCTGAGCGCCGCCGTTGAACAGTCTGTTCCCGCGCTCGTCTCTCGACTCGACGAGAATTGTCGCTCGCTCGCCCGCGACGGCACCTTGAAGACCTGGGCCAGAGAGTCGGCACATGGGAAGACTCACCTCTTGAGCTTCGACGTCGACGACGAACGGCGATCCGACCACGGGTTCTCCACCGACCGCTGCGACGATTTCATGACGACCAACTTCCCACCAACGCACCGTCGCCTTGTAGCGAGAACCTCTCTCGGCGAAAATCGCAGGGAGCGTGTGCGTCGCGCCGCTGGGTGTGATCATGTGCATGGTGATGGCTTCTTGACCGCTCATGCCACGACCGTTGGCGTCATACTCGAGCGCTTGCAAGTAAATGTCGCGCTGAGCGCCGCACACCTCCGTCCGCTTCATGCCTGGACCACCCTTGAGCACGCACGCCGCCGCGTGCAGCGGACCGTACGTTACCACGACTTCGGTGGTGCTCTCCTTGGCCACGCGCCCGTTGACGACAGCCTGAATGGTCCAACGTCCAGATTGCGGGATGATGAACGAAAACGAGTACGTCCCGTCTTCGTTATCTCTCACGTCCAGAGCGTTGACCTTGATGCCGTTGGGACCCGACATTGACAGATTGACTCTGTCGCCGCCGATGTGACAGTGGTTGCCGTACTTGTCCTCCGTTTGCACGAGAAGGTTCGTGATCTTACTCGCGACGATACCGTTAAGAGCGTCTCCGCGCAAGACAGCTCTGCTCGTTTCGCACGCTCCCGGAAAAACGTGCAGAATGAGCGGAGAGGATGCGATTGGTATGCCATCGACGGTGACGGAAACCGTATAGCTACCCGAGCGAGGGAAAATGGCGCGAAGAGCCATGCGGCCACTTCTGACGTCGGCGACTTCAAACGGTCGTTCGGCGGGCAAGTGCGCGGGACCGAACGCCACTACGGCGACGTTTTCACCGGCAAAAGTCGTGTTGTTTCCGTATCGGTCGCGAGCCTCGACGACGCACGTCACTTCTTCTCCCGCCATGGCCGCGCATGCGCCGAAGGCAGCGACTTTCGCTCCAGGACCCTTGGTAGAGCTCGTGATGGATTGCAGCATCGCGGTGCATCCCGCCTGCGAGAGCGCGCCGGTACCCATGCGAGCCTCAAACGGACATCCACTCAAGTCTTCCTTGGTATCAAGACATGATACGGCGATTTTGTAAATACCCGTCACCGTCGTGTTCAAGACGAATTCAATGCGCCCGTCGTCCAACATGTTACGCTCGACGTTTACGCCTCCCGGACCAGACGCGCGCGCCTCAAACTCAAGAATACTCTTGGTCGAGTGGGCAAAGTTGCCGAAACGATCCCGCAAAGTCAACAGAACTTTACCCGGAACGCCCGCGGTCCATCCTTCCAAACCATTCTTTTCGATCGTACACTTTGAAATGACGACGTCCGAAGCTTCAATGTTCACATCCCAAGTTCGAGATTGGCCAGACGTTTCAACGATGACTGCAATCTTACCAGCCAGAGAACTGCTAAACTGCACCAAGTACTCACCGTTACCTCTGTCGTGAACCGTCCCGATCTCGATTCCAGGTCCCGGCGCGTTGAAGAGCTTTGTGGACACAGTCAGGTGTCCACCTCCATACTTGATTCTATTGCCACCTCGCTCGCGGGCTTCTAAAATAAACGACGACGACTCACCGGCGACGGCACCACGAAGGTTAACAATCGTACAAGCGTCGAGGTGAATCAACGACTTGTTTTCAACGCGCTCCTTGAGATCTCGTCTTCGAGTGTGTTCCATGATTTCGTTGGCGCGTTCCTCCGGCGTACACATCATGATACCAACCGCCATGTCCTGCGGTAAGCTCTCTAACAACGCCGCCGCCTGAGTGTTGTCCATCCCAGCTACGTACGGCACCATAGCTGCGACGAGGGGAGTATCGCTCACCGACTTGCCGTTCTCAGCCTGCATCGACGCGCTCGACTCGAGCACTTGCCGAACTTCCGCCGGGCTCATGCCTTCGATGATTCGCGATACATCCATCGGTTCAAGCTTGTGTAGAACAGTTGCCGCCGATGTCGGTGAAAGATGTGTCGCAAGAGCACCGCCGACAGCAGTCGCGGGTTCCACATTTCGCAGAATTTGCGGCGACAACAACTCTAAGAAAGGGCCCATGAATGGTTCATCGCATCGCCCGCTCGAACCAGGATTGACTAGAATGCTAATGACCGACGCAGCCTCCGTGTGACTAAGAATTGATACAGCGCGCGCTGCCTGCGAAGCCGACAAGCGACCCACCTCTACGACGATCTTTGCTTGTTCTGCAGCGCTCAAGGGTGCGAGAGTCGCACGAAGCTCCGTTTGTGTGAGATCGATGAGAATTTCACCCGCAGTGCCCGGTGGGCAATAACCGACAACTTCAACCATAATATCCGGGCGTTGTGCAGCCTCCAACGATCTGTACAAGTGCACCGCACCGGATGGTCCGGTGCTGATCGCACCATCCGCACCCATGACGGTTCCGTCAGCTGTGATGATACCGTCAGGTCTGAGCTTGAGCACTTGGCCGTCGTTGTCTATGATTGTACCATCCTCTGCGAGCTCCGCCGTGGTACCGTCCGAGTGAAGAATGGATGTTCCGGCTTCGTTCACTACCGAAGTCGATCCATCGCCCCATTCAATCCTGCCGTCATCCATCATCTGCGCAACAGGACGAGCCGCCGCTTGAGAATTTATGGAACGTCGTTTGTCTTCGACGAGGGCGAACAACACGCCGGCGATGTGTTCCGGGGACGCCGGCTTGAAAATTTCACAGAGCTCTGATTCACCCATGCGTGCAAGAGCCGGCGCGAGGCGACGACCAGTGTCGATCGCTTCGGCTTTCGTTTTATTGCGCTCCTGCGACGACGCAGATTTGTCGATCTTGTAAGCAGCGAACAATCCCATGGTCATTTGAAACATGGAATCGCCTCCAAGCATACCAAGGACGTGCACTTGCTGTTCCTCTGGGAGTTTCGAAACGACTGCCGCCGCGCGTTCGTGGGAAAGTCCAGAGAGGACTTTCGAGCTCTCCTCCGCGTTTAACTCAGTAGTCATTTCGGCCACGACTCGCGCCGGCATTTTATCAAGAATAGCCGTGAGGGCCTTTTCGGATTCTGAATTCATCAGACAACGGACCGTGTCCAACATTTCCTCCTTTTTCATGCCACATACCACATCGGCAAACATTTCTGACTTTTCACTGATCTCCGCAACCTTCATGCTGAGTAAAAGTTTCGTGGTATCAGCGGCTTGCATCGTGCCCAGCACTTCAGCGGCGCGCTCGCTCGGCATGGAACTCAGAGTTGCCGCTGCGTAATCATTGGGCATACAACTGAGAATTTCCGCGACGTCTCCGGGAAATACTTGAGACAACATACGAACAGTAGATTCTGGAGTATTTCCGGCCAACGCATCAGCTGCTTTATCTGGCGTTAGAGACTGCAATGCCTGCGAAGCGCCTTCACCGCTAAGTTTTGGTAGGATCTCCGCAATCTCACCTGTGGACATGTTCTCGAGTTCAGCAATCTGAGGCAACGCACTCATCGCTTCAACAGAAAACGGGGATCCCACGATCGCCTCTTGGTCGAGCGATACTGAAACGGTGTGTTGTCCCGGCTGCGTCCATGTGTACGAGCCGTGGTATCTCCCGTCTTTGAAATCAAGATCGACAGAGCTTATTCCTCCCGACGGAGTCAATATGCGCACGACGACGGCCTCTTTCCCGCTCATGAGGCGAGAGTTTTGCTCAAAGTCGACCGGTTCAATGACTATGCTGCTCGACTTGAAACACACGACACCCTCGACACCATCCGAACCCATGCCTGAAAAGGTGCACTCGTTCGCCCTCACGCCAGCGAAGTAAGACTTAACTTCGTTCACCTGCGTGCGGCCACCACGACCATTGACAACGAGTTGAATTTCCCAGGTCCCCGGACGCTCTAATTTGAACTTGGCGCCGTAGGTGCCATCAGAGTGGTCGTCTACCTTTGCAGCGACGACGTGCGTGCCGTCTGGCGAGCACAGATTGACGTCGACAACGTCGCCACCGGTTGATCTCAGATTTCCAAACTTGTCAGATGCGTGCACGGTGAGCGTTGTGATGCGATTGCATCTGACGCCTTGCAGTGCTTCGCCGAACAAAATACACTTGCGCGGTTCAGTCGCCGCTGAGACGACGGTGAGAATCCTCGGATAACCATCCAATACCTTGTCACCAATTTTCGCCTGTAGCAAGTACGATCCGGCCAATCTAAACGTTGCAAACAACAAGACTTCCTGTCGTGTGCCCGTTCGCTCTTCAAACGCTGTCACGACCCCCGCTGATGTCGCTGACGCGGTGATCATCGCAGCTTTGGAAAACACGGTGACGTTGCCATAAATGTCTCGCGGAGCCACAGCCAACGACACTTCTTCGCCCGCAACCGCTACGAGGACATCACTGTCGCTAGATGCAAGCTGAGCGCCAAAAACAGTGGTGACACTCGTATTATTCGACGCTGGTCCGGGGTACGCGATGACTTCAAAGGGTGAACCGGGAATCGGCTCCTGATCACCGGCGATGACTTGGACGTAGTAACGACCAGCGACGGATGTAGTGATATCGACGTCGCTCACTCCGTCGGCTCTGTCAATGATTGAACAAGTAGATGGGCCCGGACCATCTGCGATTACCTTAAACTTGATTTGGCCCTGGCGAGTGGGGACTCGGTTACCATGCGCATCGTGACGAATAATGCTGTATCTTCCCGAGCCGCCAACCTCCAAGTCGAGCCCAGCATCACCCACGAGCTCGCATCCAGCTACAACGGCTTTACCCGGTTCACACATACCCTTCACCACGAGCTCTTCGCCGAATATAGCGATGGATAATTCATAGAAACCGGCAACTCGGACGGTGTACGAAGCTTCGTAGGTCCCGTTGCCAAAATCTACAATTTCACCCCTATACTCTTCATCGTTCGACGTACGAATCAATAGCGAAAGCGGTGCACCGCCGCCGAGTAGACGGTTTCCTCGATTATCGTGCGCTTCGATGACGAAAGTCGATCTGATACCTGCAGTGCTGCGATGCACGCCGGGTCCTTGAAGTTGGCATGCGGCCAGACACAACTCCTCCGGGACGACTGTGACGTTCATAGGTGAGCCTCGAAGGGATTCACCGTCGAGACGGACATCTACTTTATGATCACCGACCTCTGGCCAGTTGATGCGCGCAACGGCGGCAGTCGTACCCGGCTTGATGTCGAGCGGGACACCGATGGAGAGGCCAGCCGGAGAGATGAGCCGCACGTTAAACGCCTCAGCGCCGGTGAGAATACGTCCATCTTCGGGTCGTTCGACGACAACTTGCAAGTCTGTGTAAGCACCGCATCTGAACGGGGGCTTGGGCATCTGTATCCGTAAATCTTGAGCCGTGAGTGGGCCGAACGATACGATGAGCTTGTGACGTTCCATACTGAGGCGCCCGTTGAAACGCGTACGAAGCGTCCAAACACCCTGCTGCATGCACGTGAACTCCAGAAGATACGACCCATCACCGTGATCTTTAGTGCTCACAAGCCCGCGCTGTCCGCTTGGTCCAACCAAAACGCCTTCAACGTTATCGCCACCAGTCGTTCTCGTGTTGCCAAAGTTATCTTGGCCGCGAACAAAAATCTTGCACTTTTTACCGACGATCAAACGCATCATTTTGACTCCGGGCACGATTCCTCCCTCGGTGTCCACACCGCTAAGAAGTTCCTCTTCGGTCGGCGGAGGGAGCTCGTCTTGCTCTTCTTCTACATGGTACGCCAGACGCTCGTCAAAGTACTTGAAGGCTTCATCTTTATCCGACGTCGCCTCGTCATCGGCTCGCGCCTTCTTCGTTAATCCTTCGTCAAAATAGCCTTCATCTTCGTGATCTCCGATGGCGGTCGTCGCCGCGCGTTCTGGCGCCCCGCTCGCGGCTGCGAGCGTCGCCACCTCGGCGAGATCAGCCGCACTCAGAACGCTCGACACCTCGCTCGGCGCCACGTTCTCCGCCAATGGCGTCGCGGTCAACGAAAACTGTAAGTGTGTGAGCATGGTCACGTCGCCTTGCCTGAGCGGAACCGTCTGCGAGAGTTCACGACCTGGGTTCAGCGCGAATTCCAATAGATCTAACGTCGCCTCGGCGTACATTTTCCCTGGCGTCCCGTCTTCGTTCACCGTCTGCAGCACGAAGAGCGTGGGCTTGTGCTCGTACATTCCAGTCTTCGGATTGACAAACATTGACCCCGCGAGGGTGAGCGTTTCATCCCAAACCGCCTCGCCTCGCTCCACCTTTGCCACGCCCGTCTCTGCTCTCTTGGACCCACGTTTCCAAATTAATTTCAACCTCTGCGTCCCCGGCAACACGTTGTACGCGCTGTGCGCGCGCATATCGAACTGATACTTATCCGCGTTCCATCCTCGCAGGGTCTTAAACCTCGCCTTGGCCTCCGCCATGGCGCACGCTCGGCTCGAACGCGCTCGATTTGCGTGTTACGCGCGGTGCCCCTCGTCGCCTCGAGTCTCGATTCCCGCGTCGCCCGCTTCGCGTCTCCGCTCTCGCGCGCACCAGAGGTGGACGATCGCGATCGCGTTCGCGCGCGCTGGAGTCGACGCTCGATGCTTGACGCGCGCGCGTGTGCCGTCGCACGATGAATCAATCGTCGCTAACACCTTTCGTGGGTTTGGGTGTACAGGATTCTGGGGTTACGATTGGCGAAGAGTCCCTCTCTCTGAAAGAAGACAGCTCCCAGACGCGCTCGGGGACGCGGCGATCGATGAAGACGAATCGCGCGCACGGAGAATGACTCGATGGATTGCTACAACGCGAAAAACTACGAGACGCGAGGCGTCGTGGCCGGAGACGATCGATTGGCGCCGCGACGGTTGGCAATCGCTTTTTCGATGTCCCGGTTGTCGGCGAGCGACTCTTGAAGTGCGAAAACGCGTCGTCTTCGACGAAGGACGCGCAATCTGAGCCCGGCGATCGACAGAAGGACGAAGACGAGGCCGACGGCTGCTCGAAGAAGACGAACGGCGGTGGATGGATGCGGGACGATGACGACGTCCAGCGAGGCGCCGTTGAAGGGATCGATGACGTCAACGGTGGACTTGAAGGTTGGATATCGAACCCATGGTCGGGTGGGCGGCGTGACTGTGATGCTCGTCGGACGGTCTGAGGGCGCACTCGGCTTTGAGAAGAAGCCGAGACCATCCGTGGTGACGGGCAAGGTGTCGTCGCCGACGGCCACCGAAGCTCCGGCGATACCCCTGCCGCGCTGATCGCGCACGAATCCTCTCACGGATCCGAAGAGCGTACGAGCGCACGTCACCATACTCGATTGCACGTGTTCGTCGACGATGCGCTGAAGCTCGCGCTCGTCCGGCCACTTGCGATCGTCCACCTCGATGGTTAAACTGTAAGTGCCCGTGTTGACGTATTGCCAGTCCTGCATGCCTCCCCAGAGGGGGTACCACGCCGCGCCGTTCGTGATTCCACCCTCGAACTCTTCGCTCTGATTCATCGTCGGGTGCGAGTCGGCGTACGTCTTGGCGAGATACTTGAAGGTTTCGTCGTCGGGAGAGGCGCTATACGTCGTGCTCCCGTCTCCATTGCCGTCCCACGGATAATTCGCCACGAGCGCGCCCTCGTGATAATTCAACATCCCATTCAGCCTCCACTTGCGACTCCAATTCATTATCATCTCCGTCTCCTTCTCTTGTCGGACGTTACTCTCGGGGTCGCCGCCCAACGCGCCGGCCCTCCCGCTCAGCGTCTTGGGCAAACTGAAAGCCGTGTACGGAAAGTTCCTATTTAAATCCACCCCGTTCGTGTTTCCGCGCGTTCGCGATTCGAAACCGTCTGGATTCACCGTCGGTACGATGAAAAGCGCCGCCTCGCGCACTAATCGCCTGGCCATGGCTCGATCCGCGGCTTGGCCCGCGGCGCCCGTCGACTCGGCGTCGCTAATCGGCCCGGTGGTCGCCCCCTCACACACCCACCGCGCGACGTCGAGCGCGATCTCTCGTCCCACCGGCTCGTCCCCGTGCATGTTTCCCATGAACCCGAACCGTAACCGGCCCTCCGCGGACCAAGCGCCGCCGCCGTCGGTTCCATCCGCGTCCGCGCCCGTCGTCGACGCGCCACCCGCGCCACCCGCATCCGTCCCGACTGCGTGTGCGACGCCCTCCCCCGCTACGCGCACGTGCGACCCAATCTCGAGCGCGATAACATCCCTCCCACGCGTCGTTTTCCCCAACACGCGCGTTCGCGCGAGTCCTCGACACGTCGTGCGCGCGATTTCCTCGACTCGACGCGCGAGCGCATCGTTCGAGGCGTACAACCGCTTCGTCCCCGTCGTCTCCTCGCTCACCGCCGCGTCGCTCGCGCTCGTCGACGCGTAGTCCGACGACGAACGGCGTTCGCCGTCCGCGTCCGCGCGCGCGAGCGCCTCAGCCATCGCTCGCGCGCGGCGCGCGCCGACGCGCGGCGCGTCGTCGCGCAATCCGGCGCGGGCGGGCGCGGTGAGGGGGTATTCGCGACGGTTCGTGACCCATAAGATACAAAGACAGATTTCCGAGGGCCTCCAATATGGAGCCATTCGTAGATCCTCGCCTTCTTGAATCAGGAATCGCCGCGACCCACCCCCTGCACTCGAACAGGGGGACGACAGGCGGGCGACAGACGCCGGCGCGACGGATGTCCACGACGCGCTCGACGACGACGACGCGCGCGGGAGTGGACGGCGTCGAGTCAAATAAAGAAAACGCGGACGCCGTCGCGTTCGGCGCGCGTCGCCCGACGACGCGATCGGCGTGTGCGTCCGTGACGAGACCGAGCGCGAGCGGTGTCATCGACCAACGGCTCGCGACGACGGTCGAGACGAAGACGGAGACGCGCGCGACGATGGAGCGCGCGCGACGAGGGGACGAGGCGGTCCCGCGCACGCCCGGGTCGGCGTATGAACCGCGCGTGGCGAGTCTGGCGGAGCGTGTGCGGGCGTTATCCGCCATGACACCTCGAGGCGAAAGCGCGCCACGAGAGTCGAGGACGACGCGCGGAGAGACGACGAGGATGACGGCGACGGCGACGGCGCGGTCGACGAGTCGACGGAGCAGCGTGGAGTCACTGTTGGAGGAGTACTGCGCGAGCGCGGCCGGAGCGACGTCGCCGGTGCGGTTGAGGCGAGAGCGGAACGAGTACGCGGACGCGGTGCGAGAGAACCAAGAGAGCCCAGAGGCGTGGTTGAGATTTTTGGAGAACGAGGAGGCGACGTACGCGGACGCGGCGGCGACGTCGGAGGTTGGGAAACCGAGCGCGAGCGCAGGGAGTCGGAATGGTGTGAGTTTGCACAGATTGTACGAGCTCGCGACGAAGACGATTCCGAGACGCGGCAACGTAAACGACGAAAATTACGTGCGCATATTTCTCGGTTTGGCGAGGCAGCAGATGGTGAGTAACATGGACGACGCGAGGGATACGTTCAAGTTTCTCAAGTCGTGTAGCATCGGTCACAAACACGCGATTTATTGGTGCGAGTGGGCGGCGTTCGGGTACACGTTTAAGGGTGAAGCCAAGGCTGTGAAGATTTTAAAGCGCGGGTTGGAGTCGGGCGCTGAGCCGGCGTCGGCGATTCAGTGCATGCTCGACGATATGCAGAGTAAGCGATACGAGCCGGCGCCGCAGACGCAGCACACGCCGTTTCGCTCGTTGGCGCCGCAGTACACGTCGGCGATAAAGCCCTCGAATCCGAGAAGTTTTAGCAGGGATGTCGCGGACAGAGACGCGCACCTCACCGCCAAGCCGCCGGTGGCGTCGACGCCTCGAAATTTATCGCAGCGCGCCGCCGCCTTGGCCAACATGCAAGCGACGCCGACGGCGAAATTTACGGCACCCGCGCCACCCGCGCCCGCGTACCAGCCGAACACGCATTACGTGACGTCCTCCACCACCATACCCGGAAGCGTCAGTAGTTATCACAGCGCGCGCACCGGCGGCGTTCGAGGAGGCGACAAGACTGAAAACTCGATGCCGCCGCCGCCGCCTCAGAGCGCTTTGGAGGCCACGGTGACGCTTCGAAGTCGTCTCGCGGACGCCAAGGAAAAGTACAGCGCGCTGAGCGCGTCGAGACCGTCGAGATCCGAGCGAACTCCGGTTGCGGAGCACGCGTCGATGGATCCGCCCAAGGCGCCTCCGTCCCGGCATCACGCGACTGAGCACACACCTACCGCCGCGGGCGATCGGCGCGCCGAGAGTGGATCGGCGACGGCAAGCGCGAACAAGTACACGCGAGAGGATGAAAACAGAGTCATCGTGAACGGCGTCAAGTACACCAAGTTGGAGTGCGTCGGTCAAGGCGGCACGTGCAAAGTGTTCAAAGTCGTCTCGCCCAAGCGTAAGATTTTGGCTCTGAAACGCATTCGCTTGGACGGTAAGGAGACGGAAACCGTCGCTGGATTTATCGACGAGATCAAACTTCTCAAGACGTTGCGTGGAAGAGATAACATCATTCAGCTCGTCGACGCCGAGGTTTGTCCGAACGAGAAGCTCATCTTCATGGTGCTCGAGTTCGGCGAGATTGATCTCGCGCACATGCTCGCGAAACGCGAGAAGCAGCGTCAGAGTCACGGAGGCGTGATCGACGATAACTTTTTGCGGCTCTATTTCGAGCAAATGGTCGAAGCCGTGAACACGATTCACGAGGAACGCATCGTGCACAGCGATTTGAAACCGGCCAACTTTTTATTCGTGGAGGGCGCGCTCAAGTTGATCGATTTCGGCATTGCGCGGGCGATTCACACGGAGCAAGCGCCGGATCACACCAACATTCTCCGTGATCACCAAGTCGGCACCATCAACTACATGTCCCCGGAGGCCATCTTGAACGGACAAGCGTCCGCGCTCGGCGGTCCGATGAAGGTTGGACGCGCGAGCGACATTTGGAGTCTCGGGTGCATCCTGTACCAAATGGTGTACGGACACACGCCGTTCAGCAAGATCACGGGGACGATTCAAAAGCTCCACGCCATCACCGATCCGAGGCACAAGATCGTGTTTCCACCTCTGCCGAACGAAAATCACGCCCTCGTCGATCTGATGTCTCGATGCCTCGAGCGAGACCCGAGAAATCGCATCTCGGTGAAGGAAATCCTCGCACACAAATTCTTGCGCCCCTTCGCTGAGCCCGCGTCCTCGTCTTCCTCTTCGGAAACGTCGGGATTATCGATGACGCAACTCCAAGATTTATTGGCGCAGATTCAAAAACACGGCGCCGAGGTCGACGTCAACGCCGTCACCGCCGAAGTCTTTCGACAAATTTCCTCCGGCGAGCCCGTCACCCTCTCGCCGATTGTTCGCAAGCACTCCAAGTCTTCCACCAGGCTATACGGCGACGAAAACGTCGCCCCGATGGAGTGAGCGTCCTCCACGAACGAACCTACCCCAGACACCACCGATCACGACGATAGCCACGTCCCTCCAACCATTTTAACGTCATTCATTCGCCCGCGAAGGAGCGCACGCGTCGCCAGAGAAAAATCCCAAAAAAGTTCGTTACTTTTCGACACGGCGTCCCCGCGCCCGTCGCGCGCGTCCATGAACGTCATCGTGCTCCCAGGAAGCGGATGCGCGCCGACGAGGGAGTGTAACTACTATCACTGGCTCGAGCGCGCGCTCGTCGACCGCGGCATCGTCGCCGACGTCCGCCTGACGAGTCCCGCCATGCCGGACCCGCACGTGTGTCGACGACGCGTGTGGGTGCCGCACGTCGAGCGGGAGCTTCGATGCGACGCGTCGTCCATCGTCGTTGGTCATTCATCGGGTGCGGTGTGCGCGATGCGCGTGGCGGAGCGAAACGCGCTTCGAGGGATCGTGCTCGTGGCTGGGTACGACGACGACTTGGGAGACGAAAACGAACGCGCGAGCGGGTACTTTGGGCCGGATGCGTTTGATTACGAGAAGATTCACGAGAATTGCGGTGGGAGGGTGGAGTGCGTGATAGGCATGCGAGATTCGCTCGTACCGGCGGAGATGCAGCGGGCACTGGCGGTGAAACTGCGCGCGAGGGAGACGCTCTGCGAGCGGAGAGATCACTTCTTCACGCCGCCGGCGGAGGAAATCGTCGACGCCATCGTTCGGATGTTGTAGACCGATGCGTGCGCGCGGTGCGCTACAACTATTCCTACTGTGATACTAATCGTAATGCCTATTTCTACTCTACGCCGTGTCGAGCGCGAACACGTCCCCAGACGCGGTGCCGACGAAGACGAGCGATTCATCGCGCGCGAGCGCTCTCACGCCGTCTCGAACGCCCCCGAACGCGTCGTCGGCGATGAAGAGTCGTCCATCGCGCCCGTGCGCGTTTTCGTACGTCACGAGACCGAATTCACCGGCGACGAGGATGCGACCGTCCTCGAGCGCGCACACGTCGTGTACTTTTCCTGGTAACGCCTCGGCTTCGGCTATTTTTGGCGCGCTCGGAACGCGCGCGTCGTGCACGACGACGCGTCCATCGTGACTTCCACTGACGAGAAGCTTGTCATCGACGACGCACAGAGCCGCAACGCGGCCTCTGAACGTCGCCGACGCGCCTCCAACCACGCCCATGTCCGTCGGCGGCGAGCTCGTCGCGTCAAAGGCGCGAATCGTACCGTCAGCGACGCCGCAAAACACGAACACGCCCTCAAACTCACTGATGGCGAGACTTAGAATATCACCCGTGAAGAGTTCGAGCGTATCACGCGCGCTCGTCGGCGCGAACGTCTCCCCATCGCCGCTCGCATTCCATCGCGGCGCAAAGTTGCACGCGCAGCTCCACGCGCTTCTCCCGTCACTCGTTGCGACGATATCGCGTACGTACCCCGTGTGCGGCCCCAGGGCTTCGTCACCGACGATTCGAAACCAATCGCGCTCCCCCGCCTCGACGTCGTACGCGCACTCGAGCACGTAATTTCCGCTCGTCCCGATGAGCGCCGCGCCGTCGCGCGTTCTCGCCGCCGACCAATACGGCGGGCGGCGTCTCGCCCTCTTCTCCCCCCGCTCGCCCGCGTCTCCGGCGCCGGCATCGAGCGCGACGACGACATCGTCCCGAATCACGCCCCCGCGGTCGTCGACGACGACCAATCGCGCGCGTCCGCTCGCCGTCGTCGCCAAACATCTTCGAGCTCGAAGCACGCAGAGATGAATCACCGCCCCTCTCGTCGCAGCCGACGCGTCGCTCGCTCGTGCGCGGAGGTTCGGCGCGACCATGACCGCGCTCCCGAGCGCCCCGTCGCCGCTCGCGCCCCAGTCGCGCGCGCGCGCGACTCTGCCGCCCGCGAGCCCAATCGACGTGCGTCATCACATCGCGCCGCGTCGTCCCGCCCGCGCGCCATGCCGCTCGAACCTCCGCGCGCCGACGACCTCATCGGTCGCGTCGCCGTCGTCACCGGTGCGTCGCGCGGCATCGGTCGAGCCTGCGCCCTCGCGCTCGCGCGTCTCGGCGTCAACGTCGTGTGCGCAGCCAAGACGGCGCACACGTCGACGTCGACCACTCTTCCGGGAAGCGTCCGCGCCGTCGCCGACGAGTGCGACGCGGTGGCGACGCACGGCGCCAAGGCGTTGGCGTGCGTCATGAATCTCTTGGACGAACGCTCCGTCGTCGCGTGCGTGGAGGCGACGGTGAAGACGTACGGCAGGGTGGACATTTTAATCAACAACGCGTCGGCGCTATGGTGGCAAGACATGGTGGACACGCCGACGAAAAAGTATGATTTGATTCAGGGCGTGAACGCGAGAGGGGCGTTCGTGATGACGCGCGAGTGCGTGCGATGGATGAAGAGAGGAGGATACGGACGCGTGATTTCGATGGGACCGCCGTTGCCGACGTCGTATCGCGAATACGAGACAAAGACGGCGTATTACATGTCCAAGTGCGGGATGAGCATGGTGGCGCTCGGCGCCGCGGCGGAAGGGGAGCGATTCGGCATCACTGGGAACGCGTTGTGGCCGGCGACGATCGTCGAGAGCTCGGCGAGCGAGAATTTTCAACTCGGCGAGCGCGATAACTGGAGAAAGGCGGATATTTTGGCGGATTGCGTCGTGCACTTGTGTTGCGATCCGCAGACGACGGGACAGACGCTCATCGACGACGAGTATTTACGTGCGAGAGGCGCGACCGATGAAGATTTCGTCAAGTATAGGTGTAACCCGGAGGTTGAACCGCCGAGGTTACTCGCGCCCGGATCGACGGCGGCAGGATGGGACGTGCGAAGAGGCGACGTGCGAGCGCTCACGGCGGATAAAGCTCGGAGTAAGTTGTAGTGAATTGATCCATTCTTTCTTGTATTACATCATCAACATCATCAACATCACAATCGCATCGCTCACTCCTTCTTCGCGTGCGGTGCGCAGCGTCGAGTCAACGCGCGGTACGCCCACGCCAACGTGACGATGGGTCCGAGCGTCTGCGCCACGTACACGGATAAAAGCCACGAGAAGAACCTGATCATGGTGAACGCGCGCATGTTTGGCGTCATGTCCAAGATGGCGTTACACCCCTCCTGATCGCGATCAAACGCCGGCTCGGTCTCGTTGAATTCGGACAACAACATCGACTCTTCGAGCACCGTCGCGCCCCCCGGTCCCTTTATGCGCACCGCGACGGCGCCGGCGTCCCAATCGATCTCCACCTCGCCGTAATTGATATCGGTCCATCGATCGTGCGACGGCAAGATCCATTTTCTGAAGTGGGACGGCGTGATTGCTTTCATGATCAAACCCAAAGGCCACGGTTTCGCGTCTCGAAACGGCGTGTGCGTCAAGCCGCTCGACGTCGCGTCGATCGTCTTGTACGGCAGGTGACATCCCGACGGCGCGACGGATATCTGACCGTGATGGACGTCTCCAGAGATGAACATCACGTTTGCCCCGTGTCGCTCGATCGTCTTGAACAGACGACGCTTCTCGTGAGGCATTCGAGACCAATTCTCCAATCCCTCAGAGATGCCTCGTGCGAATTCGCCGAGAAACGCGAGCGGTCGCCACAACAAGTGGGGCGCCTCTAAGACTTGTATCCCGGACCCGATTATCGTCACTTCGGGCCTCGGCTCGGCGCGCAATTGTTCTTCGAACCACGTCCACTGTTTTTCGCTCATCAGCACGCCTCCGCTCTTCTCGTCGGATTCCTCTAAATCCCACCGCAAATCCAACAAAATCAATCGCGCGCGGCGTCCGTTGGGCGACACGTAATCCACCGAATCCCAAATCCCTCCGTCCCTCACACGTCGCTCGCTGTCCCTCGGTTCGTCTAAAAAATCCAAAAACGCCTCTCGAGCGAACTCTTTCGACGACCAGTGCTTCCCGGCGTTATTAAATCCGTAATCGTGATCGTCCCACGTGCCCTCGACGTCCGCCGTCGCGCGCACGCGCGCGTACCCCGGATGCGCCTTGACGCGCGCGTACGCGCGTGCGTGCGCCTCTTCACCCTTATACACCCGTTCACTGCGTCCAAACCCCACTTTCACGCGCTCATCTGCGTACACCGCGTCGCCCAACCACACGAACGCGTCGTACTCGCCGCGCGCCACGTCGTCCCACAGCGACATGTCGTGCGTGTCCTTGTTACACGACCCGAACCCGAGTCTGAAGGCGTCGGTGCGAATCGCGCGCGATCTGGGAGAAACCGTCGCGAGAATCCGTCGCAAGGCGTCAGTCGACGGTGCGAGAGCGCGCGAGAGTGAGAGAGCGACGCGCGATGCGTCGGTCAACGGTGCGGGTGTCGAGTCAGCGGAGACGATGATGACGACGTTCGAGCGTACCTGGGCGCGTCGGCGCGCGCGAACGCGAGACACGCGAGATGGAAGACGCACGCGAACGCGTACGTCGACGACGACGACGCGCGACGGAGCGCGCGACGCGGGAGGTGGCGCATGGTGCGTGTCGGCGAGTGATGGTCGAGTCGAGTCGAGTCTGGGTCGGCACCTCGCGACGCGACGACGGCATGGACGCGACGCGGGACGAGCACGTGCCGCGAGGGGCGAACGCGGTGGATTACGGATGGCGCGCCGGGTCGTCCGCGCTCCCGCGCGCGGCGCGCGCGATCGAAAACGTGAATGAGAAGAGTTTGGTTCGCTTGCGCGCGACGGTGTTGAGCGAACGCGAGCGCGCGCGAACGGCGCGCGCGCGCGCGAGCGGGGCGGGCGCGTCGACGTCGCGCGCGAATGACGGCGGTGATCGACCGAGGGGGGCGCTCGTGCTCGCGCAGGGCGTGAGACGGGTCGGGAAGAGGAAGGCGGACGGCGACGACGCGCGCGCGAAGAGAAACGCGGGCGTGGACGCGCGCGCGGCGCGTGACGTCTCAGAGAGGATCGATCGATCGTCCAAGGGTGTGCGAGGCGCGCTCGAGCGTAAGGCGGCGCTGTACGAGAGATTGTCGAGCGGAGAGTTGGCGTTCGAGGACGGCGACGCGTACGACGTCGATTTCGGCGCCAAACGCGCCGCCACCGACGACAACCGCGACGACCACGACGCACCGATTTACGAGCGTCAGATTCGACGCGGGGATATGATATCCAACGACATGCGCCGCGAGCTCGAGCGACGGGAGTGGGAAGAAGAATTAGAAAGGGAGGAGCGAGACGCCGCCGCAGCCGCCGAGGCGAGACGCGTCGTCTTCGACATCGAGCGCCAGACGGAGCGCGAGCGAGACGCCGCCGAAGACGCCAAGCGACGACGCGACGAGGAGGACGCCGCGAGACGCGAAAAATTGAAAGCGGCTTTCATTCGCAAAAAAATGGCGGCGATGGGTAAGAAGTGAATAGCGGTAGCGTTGTAGTAGTTTGAGCTCGCTCGGCGACGACACGCATCCCTCGGACGCCACTTTTCGTCTCGTCGATCGTCATGTCGAGCGAAGTCGTCGAGGAGACGATGGCGTACGACGCGTTCGAGGCCGCGATGCGCGCGCGCGACGCCTCCGACGACGCGTCACTCGCGTCGACGACTCGAAGCGCCGCCGACGAGGGTGCGAATGCGCGCCTCGTCGAGTCTCGACGCGCGCTCGCGCGATCCGGCGCCCTCGCGGACGTCGCGGACGCGTACGGCGCGTACGTCTCGCTCATGCGAAGCGGTCTGTGGAGAGACATCGCGCCGAGACGCGCGAGCGAGGACGAGGGTGGGTACATTTACTTGCTCTGCGACCCGACGGCGACGCCGAAGGAGCGGAGAAAAGATACGCCGAGAAAGGCGAGGACGCGCACGGTGGCGGTACCGTTCGCCGTGACGCGGGCGTGCGCGACACCGGTGATGTTTGATGTTTTAACACACGCGAGAGGTACGTCGATAGACGATTTCGATTCGACGCGACGAGCGAGAGAAAGAGACGCCGACGACTGACGCCGCCTCTCGCGCAGCGCCAGAACCGTGGCCGTGGCCTCGCGTAAAGACGGAGACCGACGCGGACGAGATCGATCGATTACTGATCATGATCGACAGCGACGGCACGACGACGTCGTGTCGCCTCGCGAGCGGGTTCATTCCTCCCGCCGACGTTCCCGAGAAGACGGGCGAAGGCGACTCCGACTCCGACTCGGACGGCGGCGACGCGACCGCCGGTCCGACCACCACCGCGAAACCGCGCGCCGCGCTCGCGTGTTCAGATGGCGAATCCGACGAGGAACTCCTCGAGGACGATCGCGCGTTATCGCTCGCCGAGCGCCACGCGCGTCCGGAGAGCGAACCCGAGAGCGACGCCGGCGCCGACGCGGGGAATCCTTGATTCGGACTCAAGACACACTAGTGTAGCACCAGTTAGCCTAGAAAAAAATCACAGTCGTAGACGGCGCTCACAAAGCCCATCACGTCACCAAATCCGATCGTTCGCCGGTCGCGACCCCCCGACGAGTCCCTCCGTTCCGTCCACGCCTCGTCCGCCCCGACGCGAGCCCTCGAGCGCGCGGTCGGGCGGATCGTCTCCGCCTCTTTGCGACGCACGACGAACCATGGGACGCGAATCTAAGCCCGCGGACGTGATCACCCGCGACTACACCATTAACTTGGGCAAGGCCATCACGGGCGTCACCTTCAAGAAGCGCGCGCCGAGAGCGGTCGCGGCGGTGCGTACGAGCGAACGCGAGCGATCGGACCCTGAGCCCTAATCGCGGTGACGGCGCGTGGGCGCGTGGGGGCGAGGATTGGACGCGCGAGGGCGGACGCGCGCGATAGATGGTGGCGACAAACGTGTTTCGTCTGTCTGTCGCGATATTTCCGGCGTGGAGCGTCGTTAGACGCGGGACACGGCGTGAACGATGGACTAACCTCGAGACGTCTTTCGCGACACGCAGATTAAGAAGTTCGCGCAAAAGACGATGAAGACGTCCGATGTGCGCATCGACGTCAAGCTTAACAAGGCGGTGTGGAGCAAGGGTATTCGTAACGTACGTTTCGCGCGACGACGCGCTCGATCGATGCTCGCGCGCGCGTGCTGAGTGGAAAGATGCTCGAGTACCTGTGGACCCTAGAGACTGACAAAGGCGCGCGCGTACCGACACAGGTCCCGAAGCGCATTCGCGTGCGCATCTCGCGCAAGCACAACGACAACAAGGACGCGGACGAAGACCTCTACTCCTACGTCACCGTTGTTGACACTCCGAACGGATTCAAGGGTCTCGGCACCGAAGTTGTCGACCACGAGTAAAGGGTCGACTTCGGCGCGGTTGGCGACGACGATTTTAGTTTAGGAGAGTGTGCGGCGAGTGAGTGTCGATTTAAGGAAAATATCGGCAACGTTCCGAAGGAAGTGATGTAGAAGAATTGTAATCGAACATTTATTCCTTCGACTACGAATTACTCCCGATTATCTAAACGATACAGTCTATTACAACGCGCGCGCAAAAAGCTTTGGCGCGCCGCCGCAGGCGTCGCCAAACTACACCCCGAAGTGCTCACCTGTCACCCACGATGTCGTAGTTGGACAGTTTCACGGCCATCGTCTTTTGTTCCAAGTTCAAACACTCCTCGATCGATGACGTGACGCTCACGATGGAACGCCGGCGGTTGCCGCCGGCGAAGCCTGGAAGGCGAGACGGATCCTCCATGAGCGACATAAATCTCGCGTGATTCTTCGGAAACCTCCCCGGAGGATCCGCGAGAAGAAACGTCCCGTCACCGTCGTTCGCGTTACCGTCGAACAGACGCAACACGAGCGTCGCGATCGCGTCCACGGCGTCCGGCGTGTACAAGACGTCGCACGCGAGGACGACGTCGAAACCCGTCGGAGCCTTCTCCGGTTCAAACCAATCCACCTTGGCCGCGGACACGACGCACGGCGACGCCGCGTCCTCGACGTCATCAAACGAAGGGATTTTCGGCAACTCGACATCGTCCGGGAAATTCCACTCTCGCGGCATCTCTCGCACGTCTCGCACGCCGTTCGCCTTGCACCCCGCCAACGCGCACCACAACGCTCGCTCCTCCCTATCCGTCATCACCACCTCCCTCGCCCCCACCATCGCCGCCGCGATCCCAGCGATCCCTAATCCACACCCTAAATCTATCACCCGCTTCCCGCGCACGAGCTCGGGCCGAGCGAAAATATCCGACGCGAGCGCCGCGCCGCCGTGCCACAGGTCCGCCCAGTGCGGGTCATCGTTCGGTCTCCCCAACGCGCTGTACACGTCCACGACGACGTCTTCGCTCTCCGGCAGCACCAAACGCACATCCCGGTCGTGACACCGCAGCGTCGCTACGTACATATCCACGCGCACGTGGTCGCTGTGCGGATGCGGCAGGTGCGCGGCGTCGCCCTCGAGCGCGACGAAACCGCCCTCTCTCACCGCGCGCGCTCTCGGCGCGCGGTGCGCGCGCCCTCGAGACGACACGCGCGCGCGCGTCACCGACGCGACCGTCGCGCGCGTCGTCCGAGACGCGCGCGCGCGCTCGACCGCGGTCGCCATGTCGACGTCTGCGGACGACGCGCGCGCGGAAAGCCGGCACTGCTCGACGTCCGAGACGTCGAGATGTGCGGCCGCATCAACGCGTGCGCGTCCATCGACGACGTCGCGCGCGCGTCGCGCGTCGAGAGACACGCGTCATCGTCCGAGACGCGCGACGTCGCGGGAGGTCGACGCAACGTCTCCCCGGGGTCGTCGGTATCGGTCGTTCGCGCGAAGACGATGAAGACGATGGTGAAGGCGACGATGACGCGAGACGAACGCGAGACGGGGTCGAGCGGTGACGCGCGCGAGACGTTAACGCTGACGTCCATGGTGTGGGGCGTGCCTCTTCGCGCGCGCGCGTCTCGCGGATCGGAGGGCGTCGAGGTGGAGAGCGAGGAGGGCGGGTGGATTCCGAGAACGTACAACGCGCGCGTCGAGGGACTCGGCGGCGACGTTCCGCAATTCGCGAGATTGGCCGAACGCGACGATCGGCGGTGCGTGGTGTACGTCGATGGGTTCTACGAGTGGCGAGAAGAGGGCCCGAGAGGTCGAGCGGTGAAACAACCGTACTTGGTGAGACGCGCGGACGGCGCGCCGATGGCGCTGGCGGGCGTGTTTGACAGGAAAATCGACGCGGACGAGGACGAGATGGATATCACGAAGGAGGAGGCGGTGATCGTGACGACGAGCAGCACAAACGGTGATCTCGAGTGGTTACACGATCGACAACCGTTGGTACTCTCGATGGATGATGACTTTGACGCGTGGATGTTTGGAGACTGGCGCGGCGTGGCGTCGACCAAGACGGCGAAAACGCTCGCGGGGGTGTTCGCGTGGCATCCAGTGACGACGCGGATGAATGTCGCGGATTATGCCGGCGAAGATGCGTCCAAAAAGGTGAAACGGGCCGTTGAGAAGGATGCGGGCTCCATCGCGTCCATGTTCGCCGCGGCAAAAAAGCGAAAGACCGAGACGTGAACGCCGCCGCCGCTGACGACGAACGACGATGATTCGAAAACATATACGTAGTGAGAATACAAAACCGATGTACAGTACGAACGCCTGTGACACCATGATTCGAGTGTAGAACAAATCGAACGAACGAACGAACGAACGAACGAACGAGCATCGAAAACGAAAGCCCGCGCGCTCACTGCGCCGTGTTCGGCGCGTCCGGTCCACCGCCTCGCCCAGGATCCTCCGTCATGAACATGTCTGCGTTCTTCGGATCATCGCTCGCCGGCGCCGGGGACGCCGCCTGCGCCTGCGCCTTGGCTCGCGCCGCGGCGAGAATCTCCGCCCGTCTCGCGTCGCGCGCGCTCAACTTGCCGGCGTACGACTTATCATCGTCGTCATCCTTGGCGCGCGCGTCGAGCGCCACCGTCGCGAGCGCGCCCGTGAGAAATCCAATCGACGTTTTGAGCGCCTCTCGACGCGTTTTCGCGTCGCCCTCGCGCGTCGTCGCGCGCGCGACGACGCGTCTTCCGTTCACCCGACGGGACGCCGCGGTCGCATTTGCGCGCGGCGCGCGGGGTTTCGTCGCGCGCACCACGCGCGTCGTCGCCGTCGCGACGGTGAACGACATATCGATCGTGTGTGTGCGCGTGTGTGCGGTCGCGTGCGTCGCGCGCGCGCGTGTGACGACCGGCACGCCGCGCATCTTGCGAGAGGGAGAGGGTATGCTGACGAGGACGCGCGACGCGGCGACGCGGCGACGGAGCGGGCGGCGGTGCGCGCGCGCGAACTGTCGTTACAAATGAACGCGTGCGTCGTCGTTCGAGCGCTAAAGAATATAGTGCGAGTGTACAGAATACGAATCGATGGCGTGGTGAACGCCTCGGTCCGTGCCTACGCCGGCGCGTCGGGAAGTTTACACGCCGGCGCTTCCTTTTCAGACGGAATGTGCGCGCCTTGGGTGACGAGACCGACGGTTTCGCGCTTGTCAGCCATCTCCTCGTCGCGTTGTTCCTTGCGTTCGGCGGCGGCGACGACTTTGTTTAATTCCTCGATCCCGCCCTCGACGGCCTCGAGCTCTTGAATGCCGAGAAACAACCCCCAGGGAACGCCCTCGAAGGCTTCGGTGTGATGAATCGTGTGCCCGGCGGCGATTTTACGCATCAGCGGAAGCTTTCCGAGCGGCCCGGTGGGGAATCGTTTGTGCACTAAGCCGTCGTGGACGTACATGTACGCGATACCGTAGAGCGTGATGCCCAAACCGGCGCCGAAACACAACCCACCGAAGACGCCAGGGTTGAAGAAGCCAAAGGCACAGAGCGCGAACGCCGGGACGCCGTTGACCAAGGCGAAGACGTCGTTCGCCTCGAACGCACCCTCGCGCGGTAAGTGATGCGATTCGTGCAACAACCAGATGGGTCTGTTCCACTCGCGTCGATATTTACTCGTCATGCTCCACCACGGACCGTGCCAGAGATGCTTGTGCGCGTACCTGGCGTAAAATTCCATCCCGACGGCGGCGCCGGCGATGAGCGCGAGCTGCGCCACGAGCTCCGCCACCGGAAACACGCCACCGTTCACGTCCACCTCGCGTAAGATTCTAAAATACGTCGCCGTAATCGCGATGCTCGTCACACCGCACGACGACGCCCACGCGCTCCATTCATACGACTCGGCGCTCGCCTCTCGCTCGGCTCTCGTCCTCGCCTTGCGTCTCGGCGTCTTCGTCTCGCTCGCGTTTCTCTGCCCGCCCCAAATCTCCGTCTCACCCTCCTCCACCCCGCCCTCGCGCGCCGACGCCGCGAACCCACGCGCTCTCGACGAGGACGAGGACGAGGACGAGGACGAGGAATCGTTATTCACCCCCACCGCGTCGCGTCGCGTCCCCGGTCCCCGTCCCCGTCCCGGTCCCGCGCGCCGCGTCGGATAAGAACGCGAACCTCCACGCGCCGTCCCGACCGCGCGCGCGACGCGCACCCGCGACGATCGTCCGCGCGCGACGTCGCACGCATCCACGCGCGCGCATCCACGCGCGCATCCACGCGCCGTCGTCCTCACCGTCGTCATCGTCGTCATCATCGACGAACACGCGGCGCGCCTCGAGTTCAACGCCGACGACGACGTCACGACGGGGACGCGCATCGAATCGTTGGCGCGAATCGAACGGCACGAACGACGGACCGACGGATGCGCGCGACGGAGACGACGACGTGTGACGACGACGCGCGGGACCGCGGACGCGCGCGCGTCGACAGTGTGCGGCTCCACCGCGGCGCGCCATCCGTCGTCGTCGTCGTCGTCGAAAAGCGCGCGCGCGCGCGGCGGCGGGGGGCGACGCGTCGAGGATGGTGATAGGTACACAGACGGTGTGTGTACGCACTCCGTGTCCGATTTAGTGAGCACATTATGGATACGTACGCGCACTCTCACACACGCACGCATAGTTAGTCCAAAAAAAAGTGGAACTGCCAAGTTTCGATCTCGGTACCTCGCGCATGCAAAGCGCGCGCTCTACCAATTGAGCTACAATCCCAGGGGTCGTAAACCGCGATTTCGGAACACACAGAATCGGTCTGTGGATGGTGTGGTAAAAGTGATGGGTCACGACGCACGCACGCATTCATTCATCCCTTCTCGCGTTCGCGACGGCCGCGCGCGTCACACGACGACGTGCGTCACACGACGGGCGTCACGCGACGGACGATGCGCGAGGCGATGGAAAGCGCGGCGCGAGCGGTCTCCCGCGCGCTCGTCGAGCGCGGGGCGACGCGACCGAACCCGAACTTGTTCGAACTCTCGAGCGCGCTCGAGGGTCGTGGGATCGGGCGCGCGTTCACGAGGGCGAGTTGGCGCGCGCGCCCGACGGTGTATCCGGAGACGTATTGGCGGTTGACGAGGATCAAGACGCGGGCGAGCGGACGGTCGGGGGATGCGTACGGGGTGTTGACGTGGAAGGGACGAGATCGAGGGGTGGAGGAGCGAATCAACGGGAGCATGAAGCGGATTTGGGACGTCGTCGCGGAGGAGGGCGGCGGCGGCGGAGGAGGAGGACTCGGCGGACCGGCGTTGAAGGCGCCGGACGCGGTGGACGCTTTGGACGCCGGGGGTGAAGAGAAGGAGGAGGCGTGATGGGACGTGTCGTTCGTTCGTAGTGCCTAGTAGTTTTGTAGTGTAGTTTCAATGAATGATGTCGCTTATGCCTCGAATGTCTTCGCGCGTCATGCGGCGACCGCGGTCGTCGCGTTGCGGCTTGACGCGCGCGGCTTCGTGGTTGGCCAACGCGTCGGGGACGACGTTTTTACTCTCGATGAGTAATTGTTTGAGTTCGTACATGATGTCTCGATCGTCCGAGGTGAGGAAACTCACGGCGGTGCCCTTGCGTCCGCCGCGACCCGTGCGCCCGATGCGGTGCGTGTAGTTTTCGATGGTGTGCGGCAACTCGTAGTTGACGACGAGATCGATGTTTTTCACGTCGATACCGCGACCGGCGACGTCGGTGGCGACGAGAATGTCGAAATCACCAGCTTTGAATCCACGCAAGGACTCTTCACGCTGGTCTTGTGACTTACCGCCGTGGATGGACGCGCACGAGTACCCGAGACGGTAGCACAGATTGGCCACGGCGTCGACAGAACGCTTGGCGTTGACGAAGACGATGGCTTGCGTGTTGGGGTGGCGAGACAACACGAGCTCGAACTTTGAATCTCGTTCGTTCTTGGACACCCACAGAACCTCTTGCTTGATCAAATCGCTCGTCTTACCGGCGCTGCCGATGGTCACCACCGCCGGGTTGCGTAAGTAACTTCTCGCCAAGCGCTCGACGCTCGGAGGCATCGTGGCGGAGAACATGTACGTGGTGCGATATTTGGACACGATGGTGCCCTCACCACTCTCAAGTGCTTGACCGTCGAGCTCTTCGGCCTCGTCGACGGGTTTCAGATTACCGTGACCCATGGCTTCCATCACCGCCACGACTTGCGGCTCGAAACCCATGTCGATCATTCGATCCGCCTCGTCGAGAACGATGTAGTTGCACTGTCCGAGCACCGTGTACCGCCTATCGATGACATCTATGATACGACCCGGTGTACCGACTAAAATCTCCACGCCCTTTCGAAGCTTGAAGCCTTGATCCTCTATCGATTGACCGCCGACGACGAGTCCGACGCGGTAATCTAAATATTGCGCGAACTTGAGCGTCTCCTCCTCGATTTGCTGCGCCAATTCTCGAGTCGGCGCCATGATGAGCGCATACGGCCCGAGCGCGGCGATTTCGTCCGTCATCTTCGGTAGTTGCATGATGTGCGCCAACATCGGCACGACGAAGGCGCACGTCTTACCGGAACCCGTCTCGGCGATACCGATGACGTCTCGCTTCAACAAACCGATGGGAATGCTCGCCATCTGAATCGGCGAAGGCTTCTCGTATCCAACCTTGGCGATCGCGCGCAATATTTCATTAGGCAACGCCGCGCACTCGTTCCACGCGCGCATGGGCAGAGGCAAACGACCACCCTTGTACGTGATGCTAAAGTCTTCGCGGAAAATGCGCCAATCGCGCTCCGTCATGTCCTCCAATGCCTTGTCGCTCCAGTGTTCCTTCAACGCTCTCTTGTGCGCGCGCTCGTCCGACTCCTTGCGTCGACGCTCGCGATCGGCTTCCATCTTCTCCACGTCCTTCGCCGCGTCCTTGATGCCGGAATCCTTTCTAGATTTCATGATGAGCTCTCGCTCGCGTCCCGCGTTTGAGCGCGCCTGTTCCCTTCGATCCATTCCCGCGAGCATCCCTCGACCAAACATCGGCGCCACCTCGTGCGGTTTATCGTACAAAGGATTCAAATCACGCGATGTGTCCTCGTCCTTGTTCCAATCGAACACAAACTTGCCCCGATTCGCCGGTTTCGTCTTTGTCCTCCCGTCGCCGCCGCCCATGTATTGTCTCTTGAGCATCTCCAATTCGCGCGTGCGCTCGTCCATGTCATCCTCCCTCGCGCCCCCGCGCGCGTCCTGCCCTCGACGCCGATCGTCACCGCGCCGCTTCTTGCCGTACCCGCCGTACCTGCCGCCGCCGTCGCGTCCGTCTCGCGACGGCGCGAACCGACTCGGCGCGCGCGCCGACGCGCTCGACGACGGCGGAGGCGGTGGAGGCGCGGCTGCTTTTCGAGCCTCCTCGGCGCGAGCGCGCTGCGCCGCGACCTCAGCCTCGCGACGAGCGATCGCAGCCTTGGCGCGGTCCTCCTTGGAGACGAACGTCGGTCGAACGACGGCGTTGGCGGCGTCGCGACGCGCGCCGACTAAATCTTCTAACGACGGGGGATTCGACTTGCCGCCGCGTTCGACGGGCGCCATGACGGTGGACGACGCGCGCGCGGACGCGAACGCGTGCGTCTCGTTGGACGGTGTCGACGTCGCTCGCGTGCGCGTCTCGCGGGAAGCGCGCGCTGGCGACTGAAGTCGCGAGCGCGGCGAAGCCTCGAAGAGCGCTCGGGACGGCGCCGAGCGGCGTCGCGAGTGGGCACGAGCGAGCGCGTGAGGCGATGCGGCTTCTTTAAATATTACATTCGAGCGCTCACGCGAACCACGCGTTGGGATCGGAATCGAGCGCGAGCGTCTTCCCCTCAGTCGGGTCGTCGCCGGTGAAGGAACCGCTCTCGGCGATTTCAATCACTTTCCCCTCGCACTTCGGGTCGAACGCGGCGTACGCCATCACCTTGGCGACGAGTTGACGAGAAATCTCTCCGGACGTCATCACGTCCTCGCCCGTGAGCACGAGGGGAGATTTCGGTTCGTCACTCTTCAGGCCTGCCGGACGCACGATGGTGTACCGCACGCCCGAGTCGCGAAGGTAATTCTCACCGACGAGCTTCTCCTCCAAAACCTTCCCGAACGCGTTCGTGATCTTGTATCCCGGCGTGTTCTCCGCTCCCATCCCCGGACCGTTGGTGAGAATGGACGAAATCAAGACGACGCGTTTGATGCCCGCCTTTTTCGCCGCGTCGGCGACGGCGCACACGCCCAAGTTATCCACCTCGTGCGCGGCAGCGTTCATCTTGAACGGATTCCCCGGCACGAAACCGGTGGCGACGACGACGATATCGAAACCATCCATCTGCGACGCCAATTTTTCCGCTCCGGCGGTGACGTCGACGTCGGCGAGAATCGCGTCCGCCGTCGAATCCAAGCCCAGCTTGGCCGCCTTCTCCGCCGAACGCACGCCCGCCACCACCTCGCCCGCCTTTCCGCTCCGCACGAGTTCCTCCACGACGTACTTCCCCGTCTGGCCGGTGGATCCGACGACGAGCACGCGCGGTCCCGCGCCCGCGCGCGCGTCGTTCGCGCGCGAGAGGATGGTGGCGATGACGGGCGTCACCAACACGGCGCGGCGCGTGCACGCGCGCGCGTCATCGTTCGACGCGCGCGCGACGACCGATCGCGTCGTCGACCGGCGCGCGCGGAGGCACGCGCGAGGCGCGCGAACGAGATTCGAGAGGGTGTGCGCGCGCATCGTTGTGTCGTCCCGAAGGCGCGCGTCGGCGAGTGTCGCGCCGTCTCGATGCGCGACGACGACCCACACCCTCCGGCGCTCGGAAGAGCGCGAGAGCGCGCGTGATAGAATATATGTACGTACTACTCTTACACACGCACGCGACGAACGAACGAACGCGCGGTTTCCGTTCCGTTTACGGCTCGTTCGCGCGTTCGAGCGCGCGAGCGAGCGCGTCCGACGTCTCTCGCACCGCGTCGATCTCACCCTCACCCTCTCGCCCGACCTCTCTCGCTCGTAACGCGTCGTCGAACGCGTCGAGCGCGGCGACGACGTCGTCGTACGTCTTCCCGCCTCGCGCGCGCGCGTCGACGCGCGCCTGTGCTAGTCGTCCTTGCCGAAGCGCGCGTCTCGCCCCCTCGACGTCCCCCGCGAGGGCGAGCGCGCGCGCGCGCGACGCCTCGTCGACGTCTCTCGCGAGTCCCGTCGATGATTCACGGCGTCGAAGCGCCGCGACGACGGCGTCGTTCGTCGACGCGCGCGCGACATCTTGGTCCGGGACGAGACCGAGCGCGAGCGAAGCGATGAATCCGAGACGCGCGCGGCGCGCGGACGCGCGCGGCGTCGTTGCGGACGCGGACGATGAGGACGAGGTGGACGATGACGCGCGCGCGACGCGACCCGTCGTGGACGCCACCGCCACCGCGCGCATCGGCTCGGTGCGTCACACGGTGCCGCGGTAAGACGGTTGGATTCGTTCATGCGCGGTGACGCGCGCCCGGTGACGCGCGCGTTGGACGCTCTGCGACACCTGGCCGACGGGGACGTCGATCTCGCGCGGTTCGCCTTCGAACGCGCGCGCGACGGGCGCGAGAACGGCGAAGACGAGGACGATGATGATGATGATGTCGACGCCGTGGGCGACGTCTTGGGAAAACTTCTCAACGACGACGACGGCGGTGCGATCGAGCGCGTGCTCGCGCGCGAGTGGCGAGGCGACGACGATGGACGCACGCGCGACGCGTGCGTCGAGGGCACGCGGCGCGCGGCGATGGTGAAGATGGCGAAGACGTACTGTCGATTGCCGACGGCGGCGGCGGCGGCGCGACTGGCGATGAGCGAGGACGACGCGACGCGCGCGTTGGAAGCGATGGGATGGGACGTCGATCGCGCGAGTGGGATCGCGAGACCGAGAGGCGACGCGACGTCGAGCGAACCGATCGGGCGTGGGAGTCGGGAAGACGCGGTGGATGTCGTCGAGACGTGCGCGCGGTTGACGGCGCGGTTGGACGCGTGAGCGTCGAGTCGAATGCTACGTGGAATCGATCGCTATTGAAAATCTACTCGACGTCGCGCGGGATCTAACCCTTGACGACGGCGATGGGACGAAGTTTGACGCACTTTTTGGAGATGCCGGCGTCGTGACACGTGTTGACGACCTCTGTGACGTCCTTGTACGATTCCGGCGCCTCCTCCATGACGAGTTTCGGCGACGCGACACGAATGGCGATGCCCTTCGTCTTGAGCTTGGCGAGGACGTCCTCATACTGTAAGACGTGGCGGGATTTGTTACGACTTCGCGCGCGACCGGCGCCGTGACACGTCGAGCCAAACGTGTCGCGCATGCCCTTCTCCGTGCCGGTGAGAATGTACGAGCACGTGCCCATCGTGCCTCCGATCAACACCGGTTGTCCTGTGTACTGATAATCGACTGGAATGAGCGGGTGGTGCGGTGGAAACGCGCGCGTGCTTCCTTTTCGGTGGACGAGGAGCGTCTTCACCTCCCCGTCAACCATGTGTTCCTCAAACTTTGCGATATTGTGCGACACGTCGTAGACGACGTGCATGTCCAACTCGTCGGGCGGTTTGCCGAACATTTTTGCGAACGCCTGTCTACACAAAAACGTCATGCTCGAACGATTCACCCACGCGTAGTTTGCCGCGCACGCCATCGCAGCGAGGTAATCTTGACCCTCCTGACTGTTAATCTTTGCACACGCCAACTGTCGATCGTTCACCTCTATGCCGTCGCGCTCCATTGCGCGTTCCATCGCGGTGAGCGCGTCCGTCGCCACCTGGTGCCCTAAACCTCGACTCCCGCTGTGAATCATGATACAAATCTGCCCGACGCGATCGATACCCATCTTCTTCGCTGCGAACTCGTCGAAAATCTCATCCACCACCTGAATCTCCGCGTAATGATTCCCCGCGCCGAGCGTTCCCATTTGCGGTAAGCCTCGTTTCTTCGCCCTCGCGCTCACTTTACTCGGATCTGCGTTCAACATCCGTCCGTATTCCTCCGTGTGTTCCTTATCCTCCGCCCACGCGTACCCTTCGCGCAAACTCCAATCCATTCCCATCTCCAACGCCGCCTCCAACGCCGCCGGAGACGTCGGAATGATTCCGCGACTTCCCACGCCGACGGGAATGTGGTCGAAGAGCGACTGCGCCAACGCCTCCTTCACCGGCCCCACCTCCGCCTCGGTGAGATTCGTTCGCAACAACCGCACGCCACAATTTATATCGAATCCAACACCACCCGGAGACACGATCGCATCCTCATCCCCGCAATCAAACGCCGCCACGTTTCCGATGGCAAACCCGTACCCGCTGTGCACATCCGGCAGCGCCACCGACGCCCGCACCACCCCCGGCAACGCCGCCACGTTCGCGATCTGTTTCAACGCCGGCGAGTACCCGGTCCCTCGCGCGCCCTCAGCCTCGCAATACGCCCGCAATTCCCCCAACACGAGCTCCCGAAGCGTCTCGTTGACGTACACCTCCCCGGGCACGCGCATGTTGGGCACGAATCCCTCGGCGACGATGAGCTTGGTGGGCGACGCCTCGGTGACGAAGGCGACCTCTTCGTCGTACGTGCGCGCGTGAACGTCCGTCATGGTGCGATGACGCGCGCGGGAACGTCGCGTCGAGTCGCGCGCGCGACGCCGTGTGGCGAGGAGTGCGCGCACGTAGAGAAACGGCGGCGGGACGACCGCGTGGACGATCGAGTTCGAGGCGACACTCCGCGACGATCGAGCGCGCGAGGGTGACGAGACGACGACGAAGGATGAAGGTGTCGTTTAAGACGCTGTGCGTGCGACGGCGAGCGCGCGTGCGCGCGAGCGATGCGACGTGGACGCTGAGGCTGAGACGCGACGAATGGGAAGGCGCGCGGACGGTGGTGGGAAGGCGCGTGGGCGGTGCGCGTGGGGTCGGGCGGGCGGTGAGACGATGTGGGGCGAGCGTGGGGATTCGAGCGAGCGACTGACGAGACGAGACGCGGGACGACGACGCGCGCGCAGGACGAATCAACGGTTTGATCTGGATGTGGACGCGACAGCGGACGTGGGCGCCGTCAGGGCGAAAGTGCGCGAATCGCAAGGGTACGGCGGTGAAGAGAACGTCGTGTTGGTGCACAAGGGGAAGGTGTTGACGGATGACGCGACGCTCGAATCGGCGGGGGTGACGGAGGAATCGTTCGTGGTCGTCATGGTGCAAAAGCCGAAGGCGGCGCCCAAGCCGAAACCCGCACCGGCGGCGGCGCCGCCCAAGCCGCCGCCCGCGGCCGCGGCGCCGACGCCTGTGGTGGAGCAACAGGTGGCGCCGACGTCGGTCGCACCGGTGACGGAAACGGCGAACGCGCAGGCGCCGGAGGCGTCCGCGTCAGCCGCGGGCGCACCCGGGCTCGTCTCGGGCGCGGAACTGGAAGCAGCGGTGACGCAGATCATGTCCATGGGATTCGAGCGCGATCAAGTCATGAAGGCGTTGCGAGCGGCGTTCAATAATCCGGATCGCGCGGTCGAGTACCTATTGACCGGTATACCGGAGACGGCGGCGCCCGCGGCGAGGGCGCCCGCGGCGAGGGCCCCAGCGGCGGAGGCGATGGAGACCGCGGTCGGACAGCCGCCCGCATCCACCGATGCGGCGGCGATCCCCGCTTCGATCGGAGGCGGTGCGTTGAACTTGTTCCCCGAGGGTATTCCGGACATGGAGGGAGGAGGCGACGGAGACGGTCACATGTTGGACTTTTTGCGCGACAATCCGCAGTTTCAAGCCATTCGCGTCATGGTCCAAGGAAACCCGCAAATCTTACAGCCGATGCTCGCCGAGTTGCAGCGTCAAAATCCGCAGTTGTACCACTTGATCAACGCGAACCAGGAAGAATTCTTAGCTCTACTCAACGAACCGTTACCGGACAACATCCAAGACATTATGGCTGATTTCGGCGGCGACGGCGGAGTTCCTGAATTAGACGGCGAAGGCGAGGACGGCATGCACATCGAACTCACGGCTGAAGAACGCGATACGGTCGATCGTCTCGCCGGATTAGGTTTCCCGTTAGAAATTTGCGTTGAGGCGTACCTCGCGTGCGACAAGAACGAGCAACTTGCGGCGAACTACTTGCTCAACCTCGCGTCCGGTGGTATGGACTGATGACGAACGAGGACCACTGAGACGACTAGTAGTAAAAACGAACTGTAAGAATGTACGCCGACCATAAGTCGTTTATCGATTACATCACTGCGCGGACGAAACTTTCTCGAGTAAAGAGGACATCTGCGCGTATGCGTCCGACTCCTCAAAGCCTTGCTTCTCACCGACTTTTACGACGCTCTTCACATGCAGTCTGAGACTATCCACACTCCCGCCTCGTCCAGCCTCGATGTCGGACAACACCGCATCAACCATGAGCTTGGTCGCCACGGCGTAGTCTTCGTAAGACTCGATGTCCCGTCGCCAGCCGGAAGAATCCAGCGCGCGCACGCTCTTGAGTCGAGCATCCGTCGCCTCCTCGTGTTGTCCAAGAATCGACTTGAACTCTGCCATTAGCGCCCAAATTTGTGACGTTTCTTTCACTTTGCGTTCACCTGCGCTTCCACCGGTAGCCGAGCGAACTAAGACTTGCTGCAAGGCTGCCTCCAGCTGCAACGCGACGCGAGGCATACCAGAGGGATGCGCGGACTCAGTCTTCGGAGCGTACGAGATGCTCGGCAACTCGATACCAGAGAACGCTTCGAGCATATCAGCCGCCAAATCACCCATCTCGGTGTTCGCCCAAGATTCCTCCTCGTCGTCTATCGCCGCAGCTTCTTTCTCGTCCCAGTTGGCGGCGTCTTGGATCCACTTTGCCCCCTTGGGATCCTCTCTTGCCTCCCTGACTCTCTCCACCAACGTCTGTATAGTCTCTATGTGAACGCGCGCGCCCTGAGTGAGCTCGAGAACCTTCAACAACGCCAACGCGCTCGTTGCAAATTTACCAACCTTGGCGCAGACCATGGCGTGGTTCTCCCACGTGTGCCAACTCGTCCTCTGATGTTTGATGGCTTCACACAGCGCCGTGTGCGCCGCGGTGAATCGATTAAGTCTAATACTCAGAGCAGCGACGTTGTTCCAAGCCTGACCGTTTTCAACATCGATTTGAGTACATCTCACGAAAGCGGCGAGTGCCTCATCGGTTCGATCACATTTCAGACACGCATAACCACCGGAAAACCAACCGTCTGGGAAGAGCGGATTAATTTTCAATGCAGACATCCAATGTTCCGCGGCGGCGGCCCAATCTTCTCGAGCCGCCGCGCGACGCGCTAAAGATCGCTTTGCTCTCGCATTGCGTTCTCCGCTAACCTCCCAGGCTTTCCAGTAATACTGTTCATCGTCGAGGGCGTCGCCGAGGGCGCACCACAGCTTGGGATTTCTATCATCCGCGTCAAGTCGGCGACGAACCAAGTCAGCAGCCTGCTGTTTCTTACCCAGAAGACTCAAGCACACGATCAATGGATCCCAAAGTTCGACCTCCTCGAACAACTCGAGCGCAGCTCCAACCATTCCTATGCTCACGAGCTGCTCGCCCAACTCTTTCTTCAGAGTAGCCGCCGGCGGGAACCAAGTGGAAAATACGTAACGCATTCGCGACGAAACCTTGGGTTGCGCTCGTTCGAGAGTCTGAACCAAATCTTCAAGCACCAAGAGCGAACGCTCGCGCGTCCGCGCTCGATCACGCTCATGCCTGGACGTGAGCACGGTGGTTGCCGCGCGAAGAATGGGTTGCGATTTTTCTTGCGCACCGACAAACTCGGTGTACGGCGCCATCTCGTAGCTGCGCAGACCGTCATCGGCTTGCTTTTTACGAACAGTGATTGCCGCTGCGATTAGTACGGCTTGCGCGGCAGAGGGCAATTGCATGGACGGAGGCGCTCCCTCGACCAAGCGAGGCTTCGTGAGGACCTGACTACCGTCTTCGCTAAGGCCCACGAGTTCCGTCGCGATGCGAGCCATCGCTTGCGAACTTCCTTCGATGTCTAGTTCATCCGATTGTCCCAGATCTTCTTCATCGTCTACTTCGTCGTCGCTGTCTCCCCAATCTTTCGACTCCATGTCGACGTTCAGAACGAGCTGCGTTTTCGCGTCTTGCTGATGTACGGTACGATATCCCAACGCGCCGGTAATCTCGTGACTCAAACCGAGAGCGACGGCCGCCCCGCGCTGCAACATATACGCACTGTCCACGTGACCGTACTGATGTTCCATCAAAGATGCCTCTAACCGAGCCATGGATTCAAACATGATCTCGTCGCGGTGCGTCATCTGACCCTCGATGCGAACCGGCGTGAACGTCACCAAGTTGTATGCGTGCAAACCCAATAAATCACCTCTCAGTGTCGGGCTCTGTCCTGCCAACGCGCGCTGATGCGTGATCGCCACTCGCGCGGCGAACCACACGCAGAGCGCATCGTGCGAATCTCGCGTGAAGACTGTATCTGTCGGCATGGCCGCTCTCGTCGCTTTGAGCGTGAGCGCGGGCACATCTAGCGCTCGCACCCACGCCAAAGAGTCCACGAAACGATCGAGCAAGATGATTCGCGCCAAGAATAAATATTGCGGCATGTCGCATCGCCCGAGCAAGTCTTCACCGTCCAAAGACAATCGTTCGCGAGCGTACGCGTCCCATGCGTCGCTCGTCTCCTTGGTCGCGTCGTCCACGAAAGGCGTCGCGGTCGCCTTCTTCGTCCTCGGCCCAGTCACCGTCGCGCGCACGAAGATGTACAACGCAGCCACGCCCGCAACGGCGATCGCGAACGTCTCGTCCTCATCTGCGGACCCGTCTCTCTCCGCGCGCGCCGCGGCGACCACTCTTCGGGACACCGCGGCGTAGTGCGCGTCGACGTCGCTCACCGTCGCCTCCGTCGCGTCCGCCAAACACAACGCGCGTCGAACGATGTCCGATCGCAGGACGTCCTCGTACTCGCCCCGTCGCAGGCTTCGCGCGAGCGCGTCGCACGCCGCCGAGGGTGATTTCCCGCCGGCGGCTGCGCGCCCGCCCGAGGACGACGCGTCGCCGCCGCTCCCGTGTCGACTGAACGACGTCAATAGCACATCGCGGCGCAGGCTCGCGAACGTGCTCGACATCGCGGTGCGCGAGACGAGTGCGAGCGCGCGTCTGCGGTCGGCTGGCGTGATGTGAACTTCTAGTATTACAACTGCGTTTCTCGACGAGACGAGACGTCGTGACATCACGCGTTTTCGATCAAGAAACTAAAAACATCCGAGAGAGAGACGATGCCCTCGACGACTTTAGTCGTCGGATCGACGACGATGAGTCTACGAATATTCGGAAGCGAGAGCATCTCGAGCGCGGTGCGCAGCGTGTCCCCGCGGACGCACGTGCTGAAACGACCGAAGTGCGTCGAGGAGGGATCATTTTGTTCGTTCAGAGCGGTCGGACGCATCGCGCCGAGCGCCTGAGCGACGTTCAAGTCCTTGATGGAACCCATGTATGCACTGTTGGCGGCCAAACGGATGACGTCGCCGCGAGCGTACAGGTCCATCAAGACGCCGTGCTCGTTGACGATGGGGAGCGCCGATATGCCGTGCAGGACGTCGAAGACTTGTTCGACGGAGGCGTCCGGACGAACTGCGCGTATGGGGTGAAGTTCGCGCGCCAAATACTCCTCGTGCACGCCCTCGGGTAACGGCGGAATGGGTTTCGAACGGGAACCGCCGAAACGTTCCGTCCACGTACCTATTGGCAACGCTCCGATGGGTTGCGAGAAGAGAGGTAGAGCGCTCGGAATGCCTCTGAAGTGTCTGTTGAGACATGCCAACACTTCGGCGAGATTCGTCATGTGCAAAAAGTGCGGAATCGACGTCGGCGCGGACGCAGATACCGCACTTCCCGCTGGACACGCCGAGTTGTGCGAGAGCACAGGTACGTTGTGAACGCCGGCTTCCGTCATCTTCAACGCCACGTCATACAGTGAATCCTCAGGTTTCACGTACAGAAGCGATCGCATTCGCATCCCTTCTTTTTCGTACTCGTCTCGAATGAGCTGAATGGTGAATTGATCTAATTCCGCATCGCTCAAATCTTCTCTATCTGCCAGAGCGGCGGTCAATCGACGCATAATGTCAATAAAATCACCCGCACTCAACAAACCGACGAAATCCTGCGAGTCCTCGTCCCACAGCGGCGCCGCGTATATGCCCTGCTCATAAAACGCGTGGAACGCCTGTCTGATTGGAAGTTTTGTGTCTAATACCACAACCTTGTTGGATTCTGGGATGAGCTCGTACGCGGTGTGCTTTTGTAAAAACTCCATGACGCGTGCGCCGCTCGTGTCCGGTTGCCCGCTCTGTCCACCCTCCACGTCCACGTTCGCTTTTCGATTGCTCTGAAGCTCCATGCTCGTTCTTTGCGACTTGGTGGAGCCCGCGCGATCCGCCGTCGTCGCGTGGTCACCGAACCCCCCGCCCCCAGCGTCTTGCATCCAATCCATCCCCCCACTCTCTCCGCTCATTGCCGGTCGATTCATCGGCACCGGCACGGGTTCCGTCCTCGGCACCGCTTCCGCTACTCCCGGCGCGTTCGTCTGCGGTGGCGTCGACCCTCCGGCCGGTTTCACGTACAGCCAATTATTCACGTTCCCGAGCGGGTCTTGTATAAACGCCTGATTCTCGTCGTGTCTCCACTGCCCATCGACGATAAATTTGTACTGATGATACCCCGGCGGCAAATCACACATCACCGTGAACACGGACGATCCGTCCGGCGCATGTTCGCCCGCCATGGGAACGGTTTCCAACCAATTCGTGAACGATCCGCACAGGTGCACCTGTCCCCCGCCGTACGACCACGTGAACCGCGTCGGGAACACCTCACCGCCGCCTTCGCCCGCGCTCGCGCGCGGCGTTCCTCCTCGCCCTCCCGTCGATCCATCGTCCGCACCCGCGCCGCGCGAGCTCCGCCGCGCGCGATCGCCCCCGCTCGACATGGCTGCGTGAATCCGCCTCCCCGCCGCGCGCGCGTCGCCGGTCGCGTCGCCGGTCGCGCGTCGATCGAGCCCGTTCGAGGTTCACGCCTCCGTCGATGCGCCTCGCCTCCTCGCGCGCGACGACTCGAGCGTCGTCGACTCGAGCGTCGTCGATTGACGACCGACTGGCCCTCGTCCTCGTCACTCGAGCGCGCGCGCGCACACACACCATGGACCCACAGACGGGCCTACCCTACGGCTGGAACGAACGCACGAACGCGATGAGTGACATGAGCGGCGTCGCCGCGCGGTCGTTCAGCGCGCGAGGGGCGTACGGGGAGGAGGATGGGGCGTACAAGACGTCCGAGCAAGTGAGCGAGTATTGGATGAAACGAATCGAGAGCGAGCGCGCGGAGGGACGCGAGGACGCGGGCGAGTCGACGGATGGGGCGTCGGGGATGGCATCGATCGATTGGGAGCGTCGCGCGCGCGTGCGCGCGTCGGAGGCGGAGCGGTACGGCGTCAGGGGCGTCGGAGGCGCGACGGTGGCTTCGGGACAGCCGGCGGGACAGCCGGCGGCGGTCTCCGCGCCGACGTCGTGTTCGCCCGAACTCGCGCTCGTGCGTCTGGCAACGCAAGCGTGCGAGAGCGTGGCGGCGGTGTTAGAGACGCGCTTGGTGTCGCTTCCCGAGGAGGACCGCGCCGCGTTCGCCGCCGCGCTCAAACGCTCGAGCGAGCGCGTCTTCAAGTGTAGATAGCTAGTTTGTTTGTTTTTCGGGCGCGCGCGACGTCGTCGCCGCGCTCACGCCGCGCGAACCGCGGCGTCATTCATTTTATGTGTACATAATCGCATCTATGGACCGTCATCCTCGACGATCGCGCCCTCGAGTCCTGCTTCGTCTCGCGAGCCCGCCTTCTCCCGTCGCTGGGCGGTGCAGCGCCCGAGCGCGCGATCGGGCTCGTGTCTCCGCACTCGCGCGCACGCACGACTCTCAAGGTTATGTCGCGCGCGATCGCGCGTCGCGGAAACGTCGCCGCGTACCTCACGCGATGCGGATGGGACGTCGATCGCGCGGCGACAGCGTCGCTCGTCGCGTTCGCTCGGAGCTCGAGCACGGTGAAACCGGGAACCGAATTTAAAGTTCCGCCACCGCCGGTCACGAGCGGGGCGATCGGGACCGGGGGACGGTCGTCGTTTAGGTGCGTCGCGCACGATGGGACGATGGCGATCGACGGCGCGCGAGACGGGGGTGCGCGCGCGAGGGGAGGTCGCCGACTACGGGGTCACGGGGATAGGGTTGGGAACGCGCGTGGGACGGACGGACGAGGACTCGAATGTGAACGCTCGAACGATGACATCGAGCGTGGACTGACCGACTGTGTCGCCCTTCGTCGGGTGGACGTATCGATCGCGCAGCGGTATCACGTGTACGGTGTTCGGGGCGACCGGATTTTTGGGGAGATACGTGACGCATCACGTGGCGAAGAGCGGTTCGCGCATGATTCTCCCGACTCGATGCGGAGAAAATGATCGACAGCACTTGAAGGTGATGGGTGATCTCGGTCAGATTGTGCAGTTGGATTACAATATCAGAGACGAGGAGGCGATTCGTTACGCGGTGGAGAGAAGTAACGTGGTCATCAACATGGTCGGGCGAGAGTGGGAGACGCGTAATTTTTCATTCGACGACGTGCACGTCACGTTTCCGAAGAAGCTTGCGGAGATCTGCGCCGATGTTGGCGTGCGCCGTTTGATTCATGTCAGTGCGTTGGGTGCGGACGAAGATCATCCGAGCGCGTACTATAGAACGAAGGCGGCTGGTGAGGCGGTGGTGCGCGAGGCGTTTCCGTCGGCGACCATCGTGCGACCCGCCAAGATGATTGGTGTCGAAGATAGATTCCTTAACGTGTTCGGCGAACACTCTCGCAAATATCCGGCGGTGCCGATCATCGATGGTGGTGACTCAAAGCACCAACCGGTGTTCGTAGACGACGTCGCCGTCGCCGTACGCCAAATCGTGCACGACGAGTTAACCTGCGGCAAAACGTACGAGCTTGCCGGCAACAAGGAGTACACCGTCGACGAATTGGCAAAGTTAGTTCTCAGAACGACTCGCTCTCGCAGATCGACGGCGTACATCCCGGGCTTCATCATGCGCGCTCTCTCGTGCCCGCACGAGTTCCTTCTGCGTCGGGTTCCGTTCCCGCTCCCCACCCCGGTGGGTTTGACGCGTTCATACATCGACGCCCAGGGCGAAGATTACCTCAAGCGACCCGACTCTCTCGGTTTCTCCGATCTCGGCATCGAACCGAACGACATCGAGAAGGGGTACATTTTGGATTATCTCCGAAGTTTCCGCGCCGGCGGTTACCAAGTCGGAGAAGCGCCGTGGGAACAGGGCGACGAGTCCACCCTCTTGGAAGCCAACGGCCGCTGATCGAGCGCGCCGAAGACACGCCGTGTAATATGAAATATCAACTGATCATCGACGCACCGCCGCATCGCGCGCCACCGCGCTCACCACCGCGCTCGCCGCGCGGCGCCCCGAACGCCGAAGAAAATATAATCCGTAAACTGCTGCACACAACCATCCTCAGCCGCGCGCCGCACACGCGGGCGCTCGTCGACGCGTCGTCTCGAGCGAGGCACTCGCGGCGAACAACGCTCGTTCGCGCATCGGTTCGCGCGCATCGACGCGCGCGTCTCGACCATGTCCAACGCCTCCGAGGACGACGAGGCTGACGATCGCCGAACGGAGGATGCGCCGGCCGAGACGGGCGGTGTCGTCGCACGCGCCGTGAGCGGTCTCTCGCGCGCCCTCTCGCGCGTCGTCTCGCGTCCGCGCGATGACGACGACGACGACAACGTCGCGGACGTTGAACCGAGATTGATGCGGCGGCAATCGAGCGTCGGGAAGAATTCGGCGGCGGCGAGCGAGACGAATAAATTCGCAAACGCGTTGAAATCTTCGGAAGCCATGCTCGAGATTGAATTCGAGCGCGAGCACGAGGAGCACGACGCGAGCGATGAGGAGGAGGAGGACATCGCGTTTAAGATGAAGCGTGAGGAGGAGGAAAAGGCCAAGCCGGCGTTCACGTGGAGCGCGACGTTGCAACGACGCGTCGACGAAATCGAACTCGAGGCGAGCGAAGGCGTCGACGCGGAGGAGGGTGAGTTTCAGTGGGTGGATTCGATGTTGCGCGATCGAGTGCGCGAGATCGAACAAGAAGCCAAGTACGTGCGAGGCGAACCCACGGAGAGAACGAAATCTTTATCTCGCATCAACGTGCTCAACGCGCCCGTCGGCGTAGGTGGCCAGGCGGTGCGAACGCAATTCGAAGAGGATCGTCCGATGGAGACCGTTGTCGAAGATTCGTATTACGATGCCGTCATGGGCGATAAGCTTCCCGCGTACAAGAAGCCACGTCGTCACATCGCTCGTCTTGAAAATCTCGACACCGCCGTTTTAGACAAGGATGGGAACCAACTTCCCGTGTGGTCCTCTACGATTCAGGATCTCGATGTTCTAGGTCCTGGTATTGGTCTGTGGTTCGCGCAATTAAAAAGCTTCGGATGGATGTTTGTTTGGCTCACTTTGATCGCGTCAATCGCCGTGGCTCATTACGTGCAAATGAGCGATACCGTGGAGATTGAGGTGACGCCGGAAGTCTCGACGACGCTGGGCATCACGGCGGCTTCAAAGTACGCAAACAAGTATGGCATCGATATTCGCATGATCATGGCGGCGTTATCGTGTTTGGACGTCTTTACGGTGCTCATATTCATGCTCGTGACGGCCATTCTTGCGCGAAAGATTCGTTCTTTCGTCATTCGCGTGGATGAACAACTGCTCACATTGGCTGACTTTTCTTTGCAAGTGACCGGTTTGCCCATCGACGCCACGGAGGAGGAAGTGCGAGAACACTTTGAAGAGTTTGGCCCGGTCGCAGACGTCGTGATTGCGCGGTCGTATGGTGGGTTGCTTCGTTTGCGCATGAAGCGTGCTCGCTTATTCAAGCGCGCCGAGAGATTGAAGGCTACTTTGAGCGCGATTCGTCATCACCTGAAGAAACTCGGTGTCGACTACGATAGCGACGCACGTTATCGTCGCGTATGGAGAAAGTTCTACAAGACGCGAGATGAGATCATTCGTCTGAAAGATCTTATCGAAGAAAGAATGAAGAAAGACTTCAAAATCGTGTACGGATTCGTCACTTTTGAACAGGAGGCTGACAAGATTACGTGCGAAGACGAATACGCCGCATACTTCAGCTTTTTCCGGACGGATCGAACGAAATTCCGTGTTCAACCGCGCGAGGATGGTCGACAGAACACGTATCATTATTTGCGCGTCAAGCAAGCCATCGAAGCTTCGGATATTCTCTGGGAAAACATGGCGAATGTGTCGTGGAAAAATTACGCGATGCGCAAAGCCATCACCACTTTCATTGTGTTTGCTTTGCTCGTCGGCAACATCATTCTGGTCGTTTTCACGACGTCTTGGCTCAGCAATGATGGACAGCTGCTCGTGGACTGCGATGATCTGTATTCCACGACAGGCACGGCGAATCCGAACCTTCATTGTCCAGCGATCTGGAACATGAACAAGGACATGGCCTCCTCGGATCCAATCTACGAGTCGAATAAAAACTTCCGCAAACAGGCCAACAATAAGGAGTGTCCGTCTTTCATCGAATCGGCGACTTGGACCTACGACATGACGCAATACGCTCCTTACACGGGCGTCACCGGTTCCCTGTACGTCGGGAAAGACTGGGCGGGAGGACTGGACGCCACGACGCTCGCCGACGAGTGCGCGGCGAAGGTATGCTACGAGTGCATGTGCCGAACCTCCATCGCGTCGGGTACCGTAACGGGCATCTGTAAAGACTACTACTACGACCAGTTGACGATTCTCGGACTTGAAGTCGCGCGCCTCACCATCGTGGCGGTGACGTCCGTTATTTTACTCTTCTCGTCCGAAAAATGTGCGCTCTTTGAGCGTCACAAGACTGTTTCTGAAACGGAGACGGCGACGAGTAGATTCGCGTTCTTAACGCTCATAACGAACGCTCTGGTTCTTCCTCTGCTCGTGAACGTGCAAATCGTGGGTCTCTCTAACTTTCCAATTCTCTTCCGCGGGGCGTTCACCGATGTGACGATCGATTGGTACGCCACGGTTTTCAACTCTTTGATGATCTCCGCCTTCGTCAACGCGGCGTACTTTGGACCTTCTCGCATCATCGGTATGTGGTTCAAGCAGTTGTGGCGGTACTGGACGGTGGGTTGGTGTAAGACGCAGTACAAGTTGAACCAGCTCTATCAGCGACCCAAATTCACCCTCGCTGAGCGTTACGGTCAGGCAATGACGGTCATTTACACCTCCGTCGTCTTGTTCAGCGCCGCCCCGGTGCTCATCCCCGCGGCGGCGTTGTACGCCTGGCTCTCGTACTGGAGCGACAAGGCGTTGATCTTACTCTATTGCCGCTACCCCGCGCTGTACGATCACAAACTTGCGGTTCAGTTCTTAAAGTACTCGCCGTTCGCGTGCTTATGTCACTTCGCGTTCGCCTCTTGGGTGTTTTCGCAGTGGGACATCCCCTCGTACTTCGTCACCGGTTTCGACGGTTGGGACGAGGATCTCGTCAGTCAACACGAATCTGATTTCTGGACCGTTCGCGCCAACATGACGCAGTACGCACAATTTGACTTTCAAGAGCGCTTCTATCGCGTCAACGGCCTCATCCAGCTTATCCCTCTGATGATGTACTTCGTGTATTTAACCACCAAGGCCGTGTTGAGCGGCTTGGGCACGACGGTGCTCTACATGCTCGGCTGCGCGCAGTGCGTGCGAGACGAATGGAGAGCCGACGTGCAGTACAACAACTTTTCGGACGCGAGAGATAAGATGGCGTCCGATGATCCCGACGACGTCGATGGCATGCTTGCGGGACTTCCGTCGTATCGCGTGCGGGATAATCCCGAGTACGCGTCTCTGTTCCCCGAGGCGTCCAACATTGAAAAACGCTTCACGAAGTCACAGACGTGGGGCAATAAAGACGACGCCCCGGGCGCTGGGACGTCTTGGAGTAAATTGGCGACAGCCACGGAAGAGAATTGAACGTCTCGCCGTCACACGTCGTCGCGCGCTTTTATGTAATCTTCACGCCATATTGTCGACTCGCGGCGTCTTCGCGCGTAATTCGCACTTCGCGATTTGGGTCCGACGTGCATTCGCCAACGCGCCGCACTCGCCGACGCGCATCCGCGAGCGGTGCACGCAGAACCCTCGCGGTGGAGTGAACGTCTGGAAAGAACGCGCGCTCGTCGATCGCACCGCGCGCACCCGCGGGTAGAGTCGGCGACGAAACGCGCGCCGAGATCACGATGTTTTTTCACGTGAAGCTCGAGCGCAACATCACGCTCGAACCGCGGCACTTCGGTTCGAGAATGAAGGTGGTGTTGGAAGAAAAGCTTCGTAACGAGGTACGCGCAGAGAGAGTTTCGAGCGACGCGTACGTGGTCGCGCACGCGCGCGACGACCGTCCGAGGTTGAGTGAACCCTAGGGGAGCGTTCAAATGCCTGCGCGCTTGGCGATATCGACTGACCGTTTCGCGTTCGTTTTCATCGATACGCAGGTTGAGGGCACGTGCTCGGGACGCTACGGCTTCATCGTCATGGTGACCCGTATGGAAGATCCGGGCGTGGGTGAGGTGACGGACGACGGGACGGCGAGGGCGAAGTTTCACATCAAGTACGACTGCATCGTGTTTCGGCCGTTTAAGGGCGAAGTCGTCGACGCGGTCGTCACGCAGGTGAATAAGTTTGGCTTCTTCGCGGAGGCTGGGCCGCTTCAACTCTTCGTATCCAACGCCCTCATCACGGACGATATGCAGTTCGATAGTTCTGGAGAAAACTGCTACGTTAGCGAAGATCAGCAGATTAGAATTCAGCGCGACGCGTCCGTTCGCGTACGTATTGTCGGCATGCGCATCGATGCGAATGATATTTTCTGTATCGGTACGATCAAAGACGACTATTTAGGTCTCATCGACTTTGGTTCTGGCGGTCTTTAGTCGATACGTTTGTAAAACAGAAAAGTTAGATCCTTACGCCGACGTACTTTGCTAACTAGATTCGCTCAATACGTCGAAGCCATTTCACCTATGTTGCTACAGAACTCCTTGAAGTCGATGCGTCCATCACCGTTCAGATCCATACCGTCCGCGAGTGTCTTGAGGCCCTCCTCCGTGAGTAAGTGTTTTCCTGTTGATTCGTCGAGTGCGCGAAGCATCGCCACAAAGTCTTCTTTGCCCAACGAGTTGGATTCATCTAGCTCGAAGTTTGAGTGCCAGATGTGGAAGAGCTCTTTGCGATGCGAGTAAAACAAGCGCCCGAACGCTTCACTCAGATTTTGTTCCCAGTCGCATGCGCGCGCCTCCTTCTCACATCCCGAGGTGCTCCATCGCACACCAACCTTTCCTTCGTTTTCCTTTGAATCCATCGACTTGCGTAACATCTGGGAGAACTCTTCGAAATCGACTTCACCAGAATTATCAACATCGAAAGCGCTCCAGACAGTGGCGAGCTGCGCGTCCGAAAGTACGGATAGAGATGGAATGCCCGCTCTCACAGCCGCGTTGAACTCGACGCGGCTGATGGTACCAGAATGATCCAAATCGATGTCGTCAAACGCGGTGATCAAATCCTTGCCAGATTGAAGAACGGCGGAAGTTATGCGCGATACTACTTGATCTTGCCACTCTTTACAGCCTCCCTTCAACTGAACCGTGTAATCACCGAGAAAATCTCTCCATCTGACGTAACGCTTGCCCCGGACCATCACGATGTACTCTTGTTTGACGAGCTTGTCGAACACTTTCGACCAGAGCACCTTGATCTTCAATACCTTCGTCAAACCATCGGCCCATTCGAAAAGGTTGATTAAATGCGAATTATCTTTGCGCTTCGACGAGACGTTCCCCCAATATCGCGTCAAATCTGCTTTATGTTCAATAATGTATTCCCTGACCTGCAGCGCGACAGCGTCGTTCACCGCGTCTTTCCCCTTGCGCTCACTTTTGATGCGCTCATAAGAAAGGAGTCCGGTACCGGACGGTATACTCCACACGAGTGCGTTTTGCGGTTTAGGAACACGATCACCGTGCATAAACGCTAATATCGCACCCTTGTTCTCGCCAGTGCCGCAATATCTAGAAGCAGAGAATAGCGTAAAAACTTTCCCACCATGACAAGTCTCTATGCCGCCTTGGACACACTGATGCGAGCGAATGATGACATCCAAGTTATTTCTCGCTAAGAATGCCTCGGTTACGTCCTTGCCCCACAATAGTCCCGCACCTCTGTGCGAACTGACCACGCCGATAAACGAGCTGTCCGGGTGCGGGTCGCTCCAAACCACATCTTTGTACCACGATGCTCGAGTATCATCTACAGGCGCCCGCACGCTTTCTGGGCCACGCGGCAAGTCTCTCAGCTGCTCCACAGTCGAGCGATCTGTACACGGTGGGCCTCCGTGAACGACGAATGCCGTGCCGTTTACTACGCACGCGTACGGTAACCAATCGAAACACTTCTGAAACAACTGAAACACCTTGTGATCGTATTTCGCCAAACACTCCTCCTCAAATCCGCTATAAATGTTGATGAATGCCTCCTCGTGATTACCGCGATTGATGAAGACACAATCCGGCATAGACAACTTCAACGCGCACAAGAGCAACGCGATCTCACACCCGTGATTTCCGCGGTCGACTAAGTCGCCGTTGAAGACGAACTTCATCGACTGAGAAGGCATGCCTCGCTCTTTCAGAATGAACAGCAAGTCGTGTAACTGGCCGTGCAAATCACCCACCACCACCACGCATCCCTCCGGCTCGGCCGTGACGTAATTAACGCTCTTCTCCTTGGCGAACAACACCGTCGCCGCTTGGAGAATTGCCATGGCGTCGATCAAAGAAAACGTGTTCCCCAACTTTAACGACTCGATGATGTCCGCCAACGCGTTCGACGACAACGACGGCAACGCGAACGTCGCATCTTCCTCCTGGACGGGCATCGGTTCGCTCGTCCCAGCCGCCTTGAACGCGTTGGTGACTCGCATGCGCTGCATTCCCCTCGCCAACTTGCTCGCCAAACCACCCGACAGTTTCGATTGCAGCTTCTTCACCAACCCCTTTCGCCCGTTGATCATCGCCTCATCCGCCTCTTCGAGCGCCTCGTACGCCTTCGTTCGCGCGCGGCGCTCCGTCTCCGTGCGCTCCTGATGCCGACGATAGGCGGCTTGAATCAATTTCGCCGCCCTGTCGTCGTTCCCGAGCGAACTCGGCGTGTCCAACGTCATGTCTCGCGCGAGCGGTGCGAAGAGACGAGCGTTCGCGCACGCGTCGCGCGCGCAATCACACGCGCGAGTGTCGCGTGGAGCGCGCGCCGCGACGATCGGCGACCGGTAGAAGATTCCGTTTCGGGACAAGGGACTACACCTTGGGTCACGAACCGTCACGAGTCACGAGTGGTCGTTTCTGTCGATGTGTCCCTCGGGCTGATTACGATGCGCCGGTGGCGGCGTCGACGTCGACGTCGACGCGGTAGACGTCGGCGCATCGACGCGATCGACGAGAGTTCGCGCGGGTGCGAACGCGAGGTGCCGAGTAGGGCGACGCGCGGCGGTTCGAGCGACGCTCGGGTCGAGCGAGAGAGAAGAGGCGGCGGGAACGTCGACATCTTAGGGATCGCAGTCATCGAAAGAAGAGAGGCGAGATGATGGCTGTGACGACGCCGATGACGGCGAAGTGCGCGTTTGCGACACGCGGTGTGAAGGGTGCGCGTAAGGCGCGCGCTCGTACGGTGACGCGGGCGTCGGCGGAGGGTGCGACCGCGCCGGTGCCGGCGGCGGCGACGCCGACGGGCGACGCTCCGGCTCCAGCGCCGTTGCCAGTGCCGCCGACGATGTACCCGCCGACGAGCGGCGTCCCGGGGCAACATCAGGGATACTACTACGCGCCGCCGCCGCCTCCGGCGAAGAAGTCGTCTGGATCGGATGTACCGGCGTGGATGTGGGTAGGCTTGGGGGTGGCGCTCGCCACCGTCGGCGGTAAGATTTTCGGCGCGAAGAAGCAAGACATGCAGTCGATGATGATGCAGCAGATGATGAAGCAGTTCACGAACCAAGCTGGTGGAGGCATGCCGGGCGGTATGCCGGGCGGTATGCCGGGCATGCCGGGCATGCCGGGCGCGGGTGGGTTCCCTCCGTTTCCGTCCTCCACGCCGCCGGTGGATGTGAAGCCGAGCGCGCCGAAGCCGGCCACGCCGCCGAAGCCGGCTGCGCCGGCCGCTGCTGCTGCTGCAGCTGCGCCGCCGACGCCGCCGCCGACGCCGACGCCGACGGCTGATGAGCCAAGCGCGCAAGTCAAGTCTGAATTCGCGGGCTTCGCCGACCAAGAGGCGACGACGCCCGTCGTCGAGCCGACTCCGGTCACGTCCTCTTCGCCGTTCTTTGATGACGAAGACTCCGATACGTCCTCCGCGAGCGCTGGCGCCGCTGATGACGTGAGTGATGCGGACTTGGAGTACATGCAAGAAATGATTCGCAACCCTGAGATGCAAAAACTCATGTACCCGTATTTGCCCGAGTTCATGCGCAACCCGGAAACGTTCGAGATGCTTTTGTCGAACCCGCAATACAAGGATCAGTTGAAGGGCATCATGAAGCAGATGAAGGAAGGCGGCATGGGCGCCGGTGGTCCGGGCGGCATGTCGATGCCTGACATCAACTCGCCAGAGGTTCAAGAACAGTTCGCGCAAATGGGCATGAAGCCGGAGGACGTCTTGACGAAGATCATGCAAGACCCCGAGTTGGCTCAAGCTTTCCAAAACCCGAAGATTCAACAAGCCGTTATGGACTGCAGTACCAATCCGATGAACATCACCAAGTACCAAGATGATCCGGAAATCATGTCCACGTTCGAGAAGTTGGCTGCGATGTTCCCGCAAGACGTGAGCAGCATGGGGCAGTGAGGAGGGAGACATTTCACCACCAGCAGATTCCTTTGAAAGCGTGCAATATTAGATTCAGTTAAAAACAAGCATCGCCGCTCCACCGATTGCCCATCGACGATTTTCCTCGATACCTCGCATGCCGTCACACATCTCGGGAAAGCGTCTCTTCGTGCGCCGCTCGTCCTCAGTCGCCGGCTCGGCCCGAGATGGCGCTCAGGCGCCTGCTTAGCGCCGGACTCGATCGATGCGCGTCGAGCTCGAGAGCCATCGCGACGTCCGCAATGCAGTGCGTCACCGCATCGACGTCGACGTCCGCCTCGTCATCGGCGCGCGAGAACGAGAAGAGCGTCGCCTCTAGGTTCGCGGACGTCCCGTTCGAGCGCATTCGCAACTTTTCCATCATAGCGCACGTCGATCACGGAAAGAGCACGCTGGCGGACCGTTTGCTCGAACTCACGGGTGCCATTCAGCGCGACCGCTCGAACAAGCAAGTTCTGGACACGCTGCCCGTCGAGCGTCGACGAGGCATCACCGTCAAGGCGCAGGCGGTGAGCATCTTACACCGTGAGCCGAGCGACGGTGAGGAGTATTTATTAAATTTGATCGACACTCCTGGACACGCCGACTTTTCGTTCGAAGTGTCGAGATCGCTGAGCGCGTGCGACGGCGCGGTGATGCTCGTGGACGCCACGCAAGGGGTGGAGGCGCAAACCATCGCGACGTTTTATTTAGCGCTCGATAGAAATTTAGCAATCGTTCCTGTCGCCAACAAGGTGGACATGGTGAGCGCAGACGTAGATAGAGTAGCGAAACAGATGGAACGTGCGTTCGGGGTCGAGCGCGACGAAGTGTTGGAGGTGTCGGGGAAGACTGGTCTCAACGCAGAGAGCGTGTTGAGCGCCGTGGTGCAGCGCGTGCCGAATCCGAGCGGTGAGCCAAAGGCGCCTCTGCGCGCATTGTTACTCGATTGTCACTATGATGATTATCGTGGCGCGGTGAACATCGTTCAAGTGGTCGATGGAACGTTGAAAAAGGGAGATAAGATCACCTCCTGCGCTTCTGGACAACATTTTGAGGTGCTTGAGCTCGGTGTAAATACGCCGACGCCTCTGGTAACGAATACGTTGCGCGCAGGCCAAGTTGGATATATGATTACCAACGTTCGAGACGTGCGTTCATCCAGAGTGGGCGATACGCTTCACACGAAAGGTGAAACCGTGGAGCCGTTGGCGGGCTTTCGAGCGGCGAAACCGATGGTATTTCAGGGATTGTTTCCTATAAATTCAGATGATTTCGAAAAGTTGCGAGCGGCGGTGAGCAAGCTCACGCTCAATGATGCGAGCGTGACGTCGCAGCCCGAGAATAGTACCGCGCTCGGGGCCGGATTTAGATGTGGCTTCCTCGGTTTACTGCACGCCGACGTGTTCCATCAGCGTCTTCAAGAGGAGTTCGGTGCAGAAATCATCGCCACCGCGCCAACGGTGCCGTACCGCATCAAACACCACGGGGAGGAAAAGTTCGTCGAGTGCACCTCGCCGCTCGTGATTCCATCCGGTGGCTTCCCTTCGAAAGGAACCATAATCGAGGAACCACTCGTGGAGGCCACCATCATCTGTCAGCCACACGTCGTCGGCAAAGTCGTAGAATTGTGCATCGATCGACGGGGCGAACAGCTCGAGCAAAACTTTTTGGACGACTCCCGTGTCATCCTTCGCTACAGACTACCACTGGGTGAAGTCGCTGCAGACTTCTCAGACGAACTCAAGAGTCGTTCGAGTGGGTACGCTACCTTTGATTACGAAGACGCCGGCATGTCCCAGAGCGACATCGTGCGCATGGACGTCCTCGTCAATGGCACAGTCGTCGACGCGCTCGCGACGCTCGTCCATCGCTCAAAGGCGCAACGCCACGGCAAAGACCTCGTCGCGCGCTTGAAAGACGCTCTTCCTCGTCAGTTATACGAGGTGGCCATACAGGCGGCGCTCGGCGGCAAAATCATCGCTCGCGAAACCCTCTCCGCCATGCGCAAAAACGTTACCGCCAAGTGTTACGGCGGCGACATTTCTCGCAAGAAGAAATTATTGGAGAAACAAAAGGAGGGCAAGCGTCGCATGCGTCGCATCGGCAACGTGGACATTCCGAACGATACTTTCGCGGGTATCCTTAGCAACAAATGAGTCGTAGCGCATTCATTGATAGCACATTCGTTGATAGCACGCGCGAGTCGCGAGCGCTCCCTCGTCCCGCGCAGAGAAAGATTATGACGGTACGGTACAATTCCGCGCGCGATGCCGGCGTCCGTGGCGTCCACGCGCGCGTCTTCTCGGCGCGATAAACACAAGCCTGGGACTGTGAAAATACACGTCGACGCTCCCTCGCGCGTGGTGGGCGATCAGCGAGACGCGCACGTCGCCTTCAGCGTCAAGACGCGCGCCATCGCGCGCGAGTACATTTTGCGATGTCGAAGTGAATTGCGCGATGGACACGCCGTGTTCGACGTTCGACGTCGGTACGAAGACTTCGTGGCGCTTCGCGCGCGATTGCGAGAGCTGTACCCTGGCGCGGTGATCCCGCCGCTTCCGAAGGCGCCCGAGTTGGAGGGCGAGCTCGCGAAGACGACGGCGTTGGACGGGGAGGCGTGGGATAAGCGACGGGGACACCTGACGCGTTTTCTCACGCGGTGTGGGGATCACCCGATGCTGTACAACTCGTCGGTGATGTTGAACTTTCTCACGGAGACGGATAGAGGGGCGCTGTCGGACGCGATGACGCGCAAGATGGCGAGTCTTGTCGTTGGCGGGAACGGAGCCAATGGAAGTGCGAACGCGGCGGCGGCGAACGCGTCGTGGTTCGGGCAAATGTTCGGAAGCGTACGCACCGTGTCGAGCGTTTTGAAGGATGAAGATCCGCAATATTTGCAAGTGATAGAGTACACGAAGAAGATTGAGGATCAAATCGTCGGGTTTCGGGAGAGCGCAAGGGAGTACATGAAACAGTTGGAGCAACGCGTCAACGCGACGCGATTGTTAGAATTAGGTCGGAGCGCACGGGCGATGGGAGAGTGCGAATCGGGATGGGGTCGTCCACTGGCGAGGAGAAGTAAGTGTCTCTCGCTCGGTACCGTCCTCGGCGCGTTCGCTGATTGTACGGACGCTCTCACCGGACAGGACGCGCACGAATTGCAAGTCGTCGAGCACATGAAGGAACTCAAGCGGGAGTTTAAGGACTGTTTACGAATGCTCAGTGCGGTCAGAGAGACGTTTGAGGACAGAGCGCAGAGCTTGTTACACTATGAAATCCTGAGCGATAGATACGATGAAGTCGTTCGTAGGAAAGGACGAGCGGTGGCCACCGTAGATCCAGAGTGCCTCGCCGCCGAGTCTCTGATGAAAGAGGGCAAAGAGAATTACGACTTGATCGTCGAAAGAATGCGTGAAGAACTTCCTAGATTCCATCGTCTGACTGGATCCGCGCTCACGAATGGTCTGCGCCAATTCGCACGAGCAAACGCAGACTTGGCTCGAATGGAGGCGCAGATGTGGGAGATGCTCCTTCGAGACGAAGACGGTGCTCTTAAAGATCCTTCACCGCCGGTCGCTGCGAGCGGACAAGAATCAATGTTATTGGAATCCGCGGAACTCGCATCGCTTTCGAGGCCGATGACGACGAAGGAACGCGAAAAGATCGAGAGGGAGGAGCGTCGCGCCGATAGAGCGAGACGACGCGCTGCGAAAGAGGAGAGGAAAGTGTACAAAGAATGGAAGGTGACGGCTCGTCAGGCGATCGCCGAGGGTCGACCAGTGCCTCCTCGTCCTGGTAGCTCTGCACCGATCGCGATGCCACCGACGGTGCAGACGATCGAAGCGAACATCGCTCCAGCCATGCGTGCTGTGGTCCCGCCGCCACCACCACCTCCTCCGCCGCCGCCGCCGCCGCCGCCACTGCCGCCGCCGCCGCCGGGAGCTTTTGCACAACCAACGTCCGCTGAGGGCGGTGCCGCACCCACACCGCCCCCCACGCCTCCTAGCGACGATCCACACGCCATGCTCATGGCGTCCATTCAAGCCGGCGTGACGTTGCGCTCAAAGAAGGATAGCTCGACGGATCTCGCTTCGATGACTTCTTCCGTCGTCTCCGACTCTGAGCCATCCCCGATGCCTTCTCCACCGCCTCTACCTCCGCCCCCGCCACCACCGCCTCCGCAACCACCCGCGAATCCGCCCCCACCGCCTCGCTCGGCGTCGCCGCTGAAGAAATCGCCGCCGCCGCCGCCGCCAAACAAAGGACTCGGCGAACTCAACGCCGCCCTCACCGCTCAAATCAACCTCAACCACGCCCTCGATGGCGGCGATTCTGATTCCGACTGGAGCGATTAGCGCTTCGTAGAGACCGTATGTCGTAGATACCGGATTACATACCACACGTCGTCGTCGTCCTCAGAGCCCGACTCTCACGATGAGCGCTCTCGGCGCGCGATGGGCCTCCATCTTCCGCATCGCCGCCGTCATCGTGCTCGTCGCGCTCCTCGGCGTCGCGGCGAATCGTCGACAAGAGGAACCGCGCGCGCTCGACGCGTTCGACGCGCGCGAGCTCGCGGCGAGTCGGGGCCGAGATTTCACCACCGACGCGTTCACCGAGGCGCGGGAGACGCCGCGCGGTGAGGTCGTCGTCACGAGAGCGTTGGACGCGAACGATGATGACGATGAGGATGACGATGGCGACGCGGCGGCGCACGTGCGCGTTGGGGAGGACGATGCAAAGGCGGACGAGAAGACGATCCCGGACGCCGCCGAAGACGAAGACGAAGATGAGGACGAGGAGGAGGAAAAGGAGGAGGAAAAGGAGAAGGAAAAGGAGGAGGAAAAGAAGGAGGAGAAGGACGACGACGATTCGGACGACGGTGACGGAAAGGGTCCTGCGGACGTTGGTCAAAACGCGACGAACGCGTCGCGTTTCGTCGGTCAAAATACGACCAACTCGTCGGACGCCGACGTTAAAACCGACAAGCACGCGGAGAAGGACAACGTGACGCGATCGGGCGCGCATTTGTCGACGGCGGTGACGACGGCGACGTCTTTGCACCCGTGCGCTATGCACGTGTTCAGACACATTAGTAAAAACGGTGGGACGACGATTCGATTTTTATTCGACCGTCAGACTGTGCTGGGAGAGTGGGAATATCCCATTCCGTACGGTGCCGACGAATCTCAGTGGACGGGTCTCAAGACGGCGTGGAGCGAAGCGGTGAGATCGTACGTGAACGGCACTCGAAAAGTGCCGCCTCGCACACTTGTCGAAGTTCGAGGACACCATCCGAACCGCTGGAGCGCGTTGCACTTTGAGAAGGAAATCATGGACGACGTCGCCGAATTGATGAAGGAGTTTGGATCCGTCTGCAACGTGACGACGTCCTTTCTCGCGCGTAAACCCGTCGACCAATACGCCAGTTTTTACGACTACTACATCAGAGGTCATCAAACCACGGAGGGCGAAAAAGAAGCCTCTGGCGAATCGACGGAGAATAATTGGGGACGCTCCATTGAAGACTGGGCGACCCGCGTTCCGGACATTCAAACGCGCGAGCTGTTGTACGAGGACAAGTGCGTGACGCAGCTTCGCGCACCACCGCTCGGTGGTGTATATGACGACGATTGTCTCATCGTCAGCGACGAGAGATGGGCGCGCGCGGAGGCCATGCTGAAGAAGTTTGACATCGTGGGGACGACGGACCGTTTCGACGAATTTCTCCTCGTCCTTGGGGATATCGCCGGCATCGATGATCTTCGCTACGTGTTCTCGAACATCGGGAAGAGCGTCGACAAGGTGGATAAAGAGGCACTCGCCGAAACCATCAAGAACGTGACGACGCATGACGAGAAGCTGTACGAGTTCGCCAACGACGCGTTGGACGCCATCATCGCAAAACGCTTCGGCTCGGTGGAGCGATTCCGCAGCGACGTCCTCGCGCCGTTCGTAAACGCCACAGTCGTCGTCGGGGCGAAGAAGTTTATCGGTGGCAAGGCGGATTTCACCGCCAAGTACAAGTGGGTGAAAGCCGAGGCGGCCAAGTCTAAAAACGTCGAGCCCGTGCAGCTCCCCATGTGGGTTCTCCCGAACGGCGGAGGCCAAGCCACTGCGTACATGGTGCACGAACCCGTGGTCATGGTGGACCGAGAATCCGCGAAAGACATTCCGTGCATCAAGGGGTGCACATTCGATTAGTAGTCCAGGATCGTTCGCGCGTAGTCGCAACTGTAACAATAACGCTTTGTTGATATTCGTGTCAACCAGAGACGCCGACGCGCGGGCACCTGTCGACGCGCGCCCTCGCTTGTGGGACGCTCGCGACATGCGCGCGCGGTCGCGGCGACTCGCGATCGCCGTCGCGTGCGTCCTCGTCGCGTTTTTCGGGAATCGTGCGCGCGAGGCGAATGCAGACGCGATCTCGGACGTTCGCGCGCAGTGCGCGAACGCGCTGGCCGTCGACGACCCGCCGTGCGCGCACGGTACGATGCCCGTGGCGCTGTCGTCGCCACATCCGGAAAATTGCGCCAGTTGCGCGGTGGACGGGGATCAGAACAAAGGCTGTCCCGGCGGTTGGAGCGGCACGGCGTGCGACGTGTGTCAATCTCGAGACGTCTGCGGCACGCGGACGGTGAACGGCGTGCAGAGGCGTGCGAGTTCGTGTACGTCTAAGTGTTGGATGCCGACGGAGGAGGAATTGCACCCTATAGGTGAGACGAACGACGTCGGAGGGAAGGTGTTTTCGTGCGCGTGCGGTGGCGACGAGAAGACGGATTCATACTGCAAGTTGCAACCGCAGACTCGCGTCGATCTTCGTGTGTTGCCGTGCGAATCCTCGAGTGGCCGTCATCGATACGATATACAGATGCGAGAGTACGGTGGGATGCCGAGACAGGATCAAAAATTAGATGTGCCCGACAAGTACAAGTACGCCGTGCCGGGCGTGTGGGACGGAAACTTCACGGAGTGTTCGTTGACGATGACGTCGTGCCCTGATCCGATGGCATCGACAGATTTGTGCGCCGTGTACGAGTGCGCGGCTGGTGACGTGTCGTGTCCACCTTCCGGCGTGGAGCAGTGTCCTGGAGCGAGTGAATTGTTTGGTTGCGGATACGTCCCAGGATTCGCGTCGAAGGGCGAAAGGTATTGGCAACATCGGTGTAATCCATTGAGTACACCGAAGAGTAGAGGAATTAAGTTTTGGTGTGGCGTCAACAACACTCGCGATGACGGTTCTAACGTGTGTTATTGGGCGCAAAACGGTGTCATTCCAACGTTGGCGTTGACGTGCCACACCGGAAGCTGCGTGTACGAGATGGTTGATGACGGTTCCGGGAGTTCGTGTCCGATTCACGTCGATCCACCCTTGTATTGGACCGGTGATACGATCACTCGCACCGTCATGATGTTGATTGTGGCCGCTCTCTTCACGGCGGCCTGGGTGTATATCAAAATTGAAGCCGACCAGCGATACTTTGAAGTGGCGATAGACGACGCTGAAGAAGACGAAGACGCAGTGTCAGGCTCAGTCGAAGCTGTGAGGCGGTTTGGAGCCACGATGCAACCTAGGGATGGTCCTTCCGCCGTCATGTCGTGGCGCGACGTGCATGTGGAGGTTAAGGGGGTTCAAAAACACATTTTGAACGACGTTTCCGGCATGGCTGGACGCCTCGAAGACGCCCACGGAGGCATGTGCGCGCTCATGGGTCCGTCCGGAGCAGGAAAGACGACGTTACTCGACAGACTCTCCGGGCGACTTTCTTCGAAACTGTATCACAGTAGTGGTGAGATATTCATCAACGGTAAACTAGCTTTAGATGAAGAAATCCGATCGTCCAGTGGGTACGTGGTAGCTGAAGACGTGCTCCCCGGGACAGCCACCGTTTACGAACATTTACTGTTCCACGCAAAGCTACGATTGCCACGGGATACGAGGCGAAGCACCATACGCAGTCGTGTCCGCGCCACGATGCAGATCCTG
>Ga0181567_10000032_pt1 | contig 88379 bp, 61 predicted proteins | sample 101ome_14_FD_133761 | JGI IMG/M metagenome (GOLD analysis project Ga0181567, IMG submission 133761) | Coastal salt marsh microbial communities from the Groves Creek Marsh, Skidaway Island, Georgia - 101403AT metaG (megahit assembly) | ecosystem: Environmental > Aquatic > Marine > Intertidal...
AGAGGCGTTGCAGTACTTGGCGACGTGCGAGAAGCGAAACGACAGTAAACTTGACGTGGAGGGCGACTCGCGGAGAGTACGCATTCTTGCGAAGCACGTTCAGGAGAATTACGATGGTAAGCTGCCGCGACAAAAAGATTGCGCCGAGCTCGAGGGATGGGACCATGAGAACGCCGATGTAGCACGCGTTCGAGTCGGCCAATGGTGGTCAAATTTCGCCACCAAGGACGACGGCGCTCGGAAGAAGCGCGTCGAGGAATCGACACGCGATGAGGCGACTCAGAAGGCGTTGCGGTACTTGGCAGAGTGCGAGACGCGAGACAGGAAGAGATTTCAGGGGCAACCGAATTGATCGCGATGAAGAACAGAAACGTATGATGAAACGATGAAAAGCCTTGTAATGATACATTTTGGCGTTCGTGATTCGCGTGGAAAAAACTAACAACGCGAAAAAGAACGTATCACGATGATGCGTGTTGCACGCGGCACAAGACACAGCAGCGCACTCTACGGTCGGGCGACGTCATTTCTAGAAATGTTTGATAGGAAAATCCCCGCTCTAACGCGGTGCTCGACGCGCGCGTCGCTTCCCTCCGCGCCGAACAACGCGAGCCAACCACCTCGACCTTCGCCGTCGAAAGCTTGACGACGTCGTGCAAGCATTTCCGCGCGTGCTGCCTCGAATCCCTCCGTTCTCCACGTCGCCGGCGCGTCGTCAATCGCCGAGGCCGGGTTTCACCGTTATCTTAGTTACTCGGCGGATCCAGCGGTTCGTTGCTTTCGTTCGGGTCGTGCAGTAAAAATCGTTCCTCGATGCAGTCGTGCGTCCTCGGCGTCAATTTCATCACTGTGTTGAGCGGTATGGACAACGTAGCGGCTTCGTCCCGATTTAATCCCGCAAAGTAAGCATAGATGAGTCTCAGCACACCCTGGTGGCCTACGATCAAGACGTCTTCGCGGTAGCTCTCGAGTTCTTGAATGAGCGGATCGAGACGAGCTATGACGTCTAAATAGCTCTCGCCGCGAGGGTATCGATACGACAGTTTGTTCTGTCGTCGAAGTTCGTATTCGCGCGGATACGCCGTTCGAATTTCGTCGTAAGTCATTCCATCACACACGCCCGCGTAGATCTCGTCCAGATTTCGAAGAACGCGAGGCGCCATTTGAATCCAATCTTTCCCGTTCGAAGCTCTTATTTTATCGTGCTTCAAGTGCCTAGCGGTGAGCTTTGTTCGCTGCAAAGATGAAGTCCAAAGCCGAGCTGGCGTGTCTTCGCCAGTTTCAGCATCTTTTGTGATGACGTGTTCCGCGAATTCGGCGAGCTTCAGCGCGTACGCTTCGCCCATGGGTGTCAAGACAGAATCGCCGCCAATCTTTCCGTGAGAGTTATATTCAGATTGCCCGTGACGCGAGAGATAGATTGAACACGTTGTGGCGTGCATGTTTGACAAGAACTGCGCCACTCGGCCGAGAAGATAGCCGTGCACGCGATTGATCTCGACGCGTCGACCGCAGTCTATCAACTTGATGAAGCTCAAGTCTATCTCTTCCTCGTCTCCCATTGGCTGATACTCGTCTTCGTAATATTTCATGCGCTGCATGAAATCCTTAAACGCTTGTTCCGGGGTCATCAAGCCTTCGTAGTCTCGATTCGCAATTTTAACGCTGCGAACATTCCTTTCGATGACGCTTTTGTCCGTGCAAATAGACTCTATAAAAAGTACCTTGAGAGGAAGCGAACCAATCTGATCGACCAGCCATCGACGGCGCTCTCGTGTGCTGTTTGTGGCGTCAAAGATGGCGACGCGACCAGAGTCAACGCCGCGCTGCTCTAAGAAACTCATCGAATCCTCTTTAAAGAGAAAGTCAACCAAATCCTTCAGCGCTTCGCGCGCGAATCGCATACGCTGCTCTTTATTTTCTCGCTTGAAATAGTCAGCCGTTTGACCGGCACCAGCGAAACGGCGGCGATACTCGCCGACGTTGAAAACGCGAGTGTTCGCACCGTGAAAAAACCGCAGATACTGACACAATCGCTTGGCCATGTGCGTTTTACCTCGCGCGGGCAACCCGACCATTACTAAGACGTGTTTTTCTCCGATGATGCCTTGGTCTCCGTGTTTCGGTGGAGGAATGCTCTGCGGCGTCGGATTTTCGACCGCACTGAACTCGGCGAACGAAATCCTATCGTCTGGGGCGCTCGTGCTCTCCTGTATCTCGACTTCTTCCCCAGGACTGGGCCGCTCCTCGATTAGCGCGCTCGTAAACTTGTGAACTTTGGGCGGAGATAAGGACGAGGAGGGAAGGAAAGAGGCGAGCGACGCCGATTTTGAAACCATTCCTCGCGCGATTGGTTCAGCCTTCGCGCCCGATGACTCCTTTTCCGCGCGTTTGAAGGCGAACGCTCCGTCCTCCTTTGACTTGTCCATGTCCGATTTCGGAGACACCGCCTCGAGCATGGTGGACAACGCCGACGTCCCGGGCTTCGCACGCTGCGCTCGAACGATGGGCGGTTTTCGATCGCCGCCGGCCAACGCTTCTTTATCTTGCGAATCGAACGACATGCGGCGCACCGCCTCTTCGCACACCGTCAGCGGCTCACCGTCCGCGTCGTTTTCAACGCCGCGCGTGTCGGCCGCGGCGCCTATCGAGGACATGGTGACGAGACAGAACGGACGAGACACTGCGCGCGCGTTCGTTCGCCTTTGCACTCCGCCGCTCGCGACTCCCGATCGATCGATCGATGCCCACAGTGACGACGAGCGGCGTTGACGAGCGCTTTCTTTCACGACGCGCTCGGTTGGTTCTCATCATCATTCATCCATTCTTGCACTCATTCATTCGCGTCTTCACTCGAGCGCGCTCGGTTTCGACGAGATGCCCACCAAGGCGCAGTGTTGGGTGGTGTCGTACTCCAAAGCGCGCGATGGCACGACTCGATCTCCCTCGGCGGAGGGCTTACTCGCGGTGCCGCGCGAATCGTCGATAATCATGCTGCACACGCATCCGGACGGAGCGAGGCTCGCGCACGCGCCGTACGTCGTCGGACTGTCGCCGGGACGACGAGTGCAAGTCGGAGATTACGAGTGTGAGCTCTTGATGCTGAGCCCGCACGGCGGCGGTGGGAACCCGGCGTACGCGGCGGCATTCTGCTTACCAGGAGAAGTTTTGCCGAGCTTGACGCAGAAAAACGGAGACGAAGGATGGTTATCCTGGTTGGGTTTGGACGATGATTTCGATTATGACGAGCCCGTGCAATTGCGCGCGCCGCAATTACCGCGCCCTGATGATCCACAACCCACGTCACCGATTCCGTTCGGATACGGCGGTGATTACGTCGTCCAGGCGTCCGAGCGTTCGACAGTTGGAACGACGTCAAACGGACAGGTGCACATGCAAGCTTATATGTCTCGCACGAATCAGTCGCGTCGGATGCCGCCAGCAGAGCCGTCGCGCACGACGCCGGTAGATGTGTCGCTGCCGCAAGAATGTGTGAATCCAGAGCGGCGCGAAGGACACCGGACGGATGCACCGAGGCGGTCGCCGCTCGCTGCTCCACGCGCCACTGTTTTCGAAGAAGAGCTTTTTGGAGAAGGAGAGGACGAAGAAGAAGCATTTCAACGTCAAATACGTTTCGGGACCAAATCAACGAAACCGGTTGTGGCATCCCGAACGGACTGTCATCATCATTCCACGAAAGGCACCGTTGATGACATGGAAGCATTGCGCCAAAAATTGCGAGAGCTCGAACGTCTCACCGGGCTCACCGCCGAGCAAGCGGAGCGCGAGTTGAACAATGCGGAAGAGACGAGACACGTGGAAGAGGCGAAAGAAGTGGAAGAGACGAAAGGAGTAGAAGAGACGAAAGAAGTAGAAGAGACGAAAGAGCGAGACTCAGTTGCATCGACGGCGATAGAGCTCGTGCGTCATCGTGAGATGGAGATGGAAGTCCGGAACGATTCAGTATCTTCCAATAGTATCTTCAAGGCGAATGAAAAGAAAACACAGGTTCAAGGAGACGCCACGCTTGTTGGAACCCGGTTCGATTCACCCTCATCCGTGCGTGTCGAGAGAACAGCCGAGATGATCAAAGCGAGTGTGCCCAGTGTGACTCCCGAAGAAGTGAACACGAACGACGCCTGGGTGGCGGCCATCGCCCGGCGAAATCGCTCCGTCGCTGAAAGCGTCAACGATTCAAGCGATGACGAATTTACGTCTTCTTCGTCGTGCGCCAAGCCTGTCATCCAGCGCATTTCCATCGCAAAGGGCAAAAGCAAAAAGTCGGATCAAGATGCGTCCCGAACCGCTGACGCCGTCAACGGCGACATCGAAGAACCACCATCCTTTGGTCATGGTTCGGTCGCGGCTCGAGCGAGCGTGTTCGGGGAACAAGTTCGGAGAGGTAGTAATTAGTGACTGATAACATCATGCGCGAGATGCTTCCCTCAAACGACGAGTCGCGACGTGACGTGACTGGCGAGTTTTGACCGCTTGTATTGAGGAGTTTTACAAATCCTACAGTACAGACTGTACGAGCTACAATTTTTTTTCTCAAGTCTACGTTGTCCTATGCGTCGCTTCCGTCGTGCTCCTTGTCACTCACCTCATTTGCTCAAACGTGTTGTCGACTGCCGCTTCGACGGTCTCACTCGCGAGAGCTCCGTGTGAGGTAGAAGAACGCGGTGATTCGGCAGCCTCTTCTCTGGAAACGGCGTGGCCTCTATGGAGCAGAGAGGTTTGTTCGTCCGTCTCGCTGATCGCGCTCTTCGCGAGGAGAACCGGCTCGATAACCTTTGTCGCGATGTCGCCCATGAATGCGAAGAAATTTCGTTCCATTTTACGCGACGTGCTCCGTTCGTCTGATGACGTTGGCTTTTCAAGATACTTGTCCAAGAACCACCTCGTCATGCCTCCTTGTATCACGATCGTGAATGCGACAATGAAGAGCGTGACGTCGAACATGACGTGTCCCTGTTCGCCGAGATCTCGCTGCGCCTTGACAGCGAGCGCGAACGCCACGGCACCTCTTAAACCGCAAAACCATAGAAGGTACTGCGTGTTAGCCGTGATTGCTAAATGACTATTCCGTCTCGCCTTGCTCATGTTCAGCAGTATGGATCCGGGGAAAATGTTCACAGCGCGACCGAGGTACGTTGCGATCAAACCGACGAACGCCGTCAAAATGTGAGACCAGCGGAAGCTATACATCGCCGAACCCATGTAGACGAAGACAAAAGTCTCAGACAAAAAGCTGAAGATTTTGAAGATGCACATGGTGATCATCCGAGGCGCGCGCGATAGATTCGGTCGGGTGTATCGACCCATGACGATTCCCGTGAAAAGAACGGCGACGATTCCGCTCAACTCGAACGTCTCCGCCAATGAGTAGCTCAGATACGGGAAAAGGAGCACGAGAGTCGAATCCACGGCCCAGCCCTCTTCAAAGGATTTGGTCGTGTTGACGTACTTGTGTAACAGCGCGGAGATGCACCCCATGCCGAAACCGATGAACGTCGCCTGACCGAAGGCGAGTAAAAAGGTTCCAATCGCTTGTAAAATCAACGGCACGAAGGCATCATCCGTTTGAAGCAGCTCGAGCGCGGTGACGTCGCCAGAGTACCCTATTCCGAGTAATAGAGATTCGAAATACACGATGGTGACGGCATCGTTCAAAATACTCTCCCCGAGAATGATGGCGTGCAAGTCGGGTGCAATCATATCCGGTTCGCTAAAGATGCTGAGCGTGGTGACGGGATCGGTCGAACTGATCAACGCCCCGAACAACATCGCGCTCTTCAACGAAAAACCGTACGAAACACCGAGAACACCACACAAATACACCAAAACGCCCGTTGAAATCGCGCTCGTGAGCGAACCCAGAAAGGCGAAGACGGAGATGGCGTCGGCGTTTTGAAAAAACACAGTCGGATGCAGGGTGTAACCTGCCTCAAAAATCAACGGCGGCAGCAGCACCAAGAAGAAGAACTTGGTGTCGAATCGCATGCACTGCGCAAATGCTTTGATCGAGTATCTCATGTTTTCTGGCATCGTCTCGTAAGAGAGTTCTAAACCGATGAAGACGAAACAACCCACGGCGATGCCGAGCAACAGTCCCGCGCCGCTCGGATGAAACCAGCGAGATTTGTAGTGCTTCAATATGACTCCGAGCATGACGGTGAGAAGGACGATTCCAATCATCACCGTCATGGTCAAAGCAGCGACGCGTTGATCCGTCGCCTCCTCTTGCATGGTCTGCGCCGCCCCCGACGTCAAGGAAAGAATATCTAACACGGGTTGTGGCGCATCGTTGAGCGGTAGCGCCGCCTTCTCCGCTACGTCTTCGACAATTCTATAAAAATCGGCACCCGCGAGTCTGTTGCAGTCGTTTCCGGTACAGTTTTGAAACTGCGTAGCGGCGTTACCTCTGTCCACGTCGCCGCCGATGTCCACGTCACCGCCGTTGTCCTCGCCGTCCTCGTCCCCGCCCTCGTCGTCCTCGTCCTCGTCCTCGTCCTCGTCGTTGTCATCGCCGTCGGCATCGCCGCCGTCGTTCTCGTCGTCGTCATCGCTTGCGCCGCCGCCGTCGTCCCCTCCCTCTTTCTCATCTCCGTCGTCGTCATCGATGACGCGCTCATGAGAGATCTCTCCTCTCGTCACATCTTTCTTACCCTCGCTCGTTTTCGTCTCCTCCATCTCCTCCGTCTTCCTCGCCTCGTCGCCGCGCTTCCGGTTCCAGCTGGCGGTGGAGGACGCGCTCGGGCTCTTCCTCGTCTCGTCTCGGGATCCTTCGCCGTCGTCGTCGTCGTCGTAGCTCGACTCTTCCGCGACGGCGGTGTTACCCTCGACGCGCGGCCCGGATCTCCTCTCGACCGTCTTCATCCCCTTCGCGCTCGTCTGCTCCTCCGTCGACGCGCGCTCGCTCGATCGAACGGCGCTCTCAGTCGTCTCCTCAACACCCAGGCCCCGCGGATGCGATCGATGCGACGCCGACGCCGACGAGGTCGAGACGTCGCCGCGTCGATCTTCGGACGTCTCGCGCGACGTTTTCCGATCGGACGAATTCGCGACCGCCACCGCCACCGAACGGCGCGCGACGGTCGGTCGAATTGTGACGCCACCCGACCATCCATCGCGCGAACGCGCGCGGCGGGCGCGTCTGGGAGCGTCCACGGAGTAAGTGGCGTGTAGGCGATGTGTGATTGAAAACATACGCCCACCCGCGAGCGTGCGTGATATTATATATTACAAACTATCTGCGGCGACGACGGCTTTCGAAACGTCGAGTCGCGCGCAATCGACCAACGCGCGGCGCATCCAGTCGTGTTTACACCGTCGCCACGCGTCCTCGGGCGTCAACCAATGTCTCGTGCGCACGCCCATCTCGGGCCAATTCGCGTACTCTGTCTTTACCTTCATCGTGAACACGCGCGCGACGCACTTGGATTCCTCTCCCTCGGCGCCCGCCTCTAATCGAGACGCCGAGACGAATTCGTACCGCTCGCACTCGGCGCTCACCTCGCCGGCGACGCCGCCCTCCTCCATGCTCTCTCGAGCCGCCGCCTCGGCCGCGGTCTCGTCGAGTTCCCATCCACCCTTTGGAAATATTAAATCTCTCCCATCCACCCTCGCCCCCTTTCGAGAGGTGAGCATGAGCACCTCCACGCGCCGCCGCGTCCCGGCGCTCGTCGCCGTCGTCAGCCCCGTCGCCGAATCCTCCACCGCGGTGACGTCTCGGTAACAGATGCACCCCGCCACCAATCGCTGATTCGCCTCGTTATACCGCTGATTCGCTCGTCCCGTGCGCGCGCGCATCATCCCCGCGTTCGCCGCCGTCTCCGCCTCCCCCTCGCCGCCCATCCACGCCTCCTCGGGACCGCTCGATGGGGATTCTCCCTCTCCGTTCGCGCGTGCGCTCGCGCGCGGGACGACGACATCGCGTCCGTCACCGCGTTCGTCACCGCGTTCGTCACCACGGGCACCGCCCGGAGGTTCGCCCTCGCCCTCCTCGCCCTCGCCCGCGTCCTCTTCGACCGAGACCGACGGCGCCATGTCGGTCGACGGTCGAGGACTGGGGACGCGCGCGAGGGACGCGCGCGATCGATCGACCGACCGATCGGGGACCGATGTCGTACACATGGGCCGATGTCGTGCACTGTAGGGACCGATGTCGTACACTGTAGGGACCGATGTCGTACACTTTAAGGACCGATGTCGAAGCCTTTCTCCGTGACGCGCGTCGCCGGAGGGACACAATCGCGAAATCGGCGAGTCATAACTCAAGAAATGAACACGACACAAACGACATAAAGGTCGACCGACCTCATGGAATGTCGCGCCTAGGGTTTACGGTCGATGTCGTTCGTGTCGTTCGCGTCGCGTCGAGACGTCACATCGTCCGGGACGTTCGTCGCGGGCGAACGAACGACGACGGGACCGATGCGCGCGATGACGACGGCGGTGACGACGGCGACGGTGACGACGGCGTCGACGTCGTCCACCTCGTCGTCACCGTCACCGTCGCGCGTTCGGTCGGCGTCGTCGAGGTGGACGATAGGGCGCGGTGGAGGACGACGTCACGCGCGAATGGGTGCGAGGAGTGGGGACGGCGACGACGGTGGAGACGGTGGCGACGCGCGGTGGAGACCGCGCGCGAGGACGAGGATGAGGCCGACGATGGTGGTGATGCGCGCGTCCTGGACGTCGAGTCCGACGGCGCGACGACGGCGTCTGTCGACGACGACGATCGCGCGCGCGACGAAGGAGGAGGAGGACGAACCGCGCGCGGGGGCGGTGGCGGCGGCGGCGACGACGAGACGGAGACGGTTGACGCCCAAGGAGGCGTTGCGATTGGCGTTGGCGGATTTAGATGCGAGCGGGTGGTGGGCGGTCATCTCGAGCGGGATCGTGTTCGGGACGTTTTTATTGGAGACGTACAACGTGTCCAGTCTCGGCGGGTGGGACATTTTGTATCGAGAAGACATTCCGTGGTACACGGGCGTCATCTCGATGGATTCGTTGACATCCATCGAAGATGCGTACAACCTGTTATTTTTATTCGAGCTCGCGCTGCGAGCGTACGCGGCTGATTTTAGTTTCAAGTTTTGGGCGAAACCAGTCACCGTGGTGGACGTCGTGAGCACGGTGCCGCCGCTCTTGGCCATCGTCGACATCGTCGACCGCACGTCGCCGTTTTATCGCTTTTTGAGGCTTTTGCGAGTGCTTCGTCTGTTGCGTCTGTTGGACAGAGATTCCGACAAGGTTTTGTTTGGATTGGTCAAGAGCGATAGCATGAGCGTGCAGTTGGTGGGCATCGGCGCCGAATTTATTTGCATCTTCGTCATCGCCGCCGGCGTCATCTACGACCTCGAGTACGGCGTCAATCCGATGGTGCACAACCTGAACGATACGCTGTATTGGGCAATCTTAACTCTCACCGGCATCGGTCAACCGTTCGAGGTGGTCACCCCGGGCGGTCGCGTCGCCACCGTCGTCTCCATCATCGTCGCCTTGATCGTCGTGCCGGGTCAACTCGCCAAGCTCGCCACGGTGAGCGGGGCGCAGAGTTTGATGGAGATGATGGACGACGAAGACGAAGAGGACGACGACGTGGAAGACGACGAGGTGAATGGATTTGTCAGGATCGCGGACGAGACGTCGGTCGGAGAGAATCGTAAACTCTTCGACGATCGAGAGTGCGAACAGTGCGGATTGACGATGCACGAACGAGACGCGAGGTTTTGTCGACGATGCGCGTGCCGACTCGCGCCGGCGTCGAGCGCCGGCGCGACGACATACGCGCGCGCGAGTCGCAAAAAGGCGAAACCGCAGACAAAGAAACCGATGGAACCCGTGCAGTTGCCGGGAATGCGTCTGGGCATAGACACGACGAACGTCATCACGCAGTCGATGGATGAGATTCGACAATCTAAAAACAAGAGTCGCCGGTGACGGACGGACGCTTTGATTCATTTTATTTGATTACGCGACGCGACGCGTCACATATCTGGCGCCGCGCGCGCGCGTTGTAACAGACAGTTGACATAGAGTTGGGAATTGTATCCACAATTTACACACACACCTACGCACACACAGTCACGGATGGATGGATGGATGGATGGATGGATCCATCGTCGTTGTCCGATGGCGAGGACGCGCGAGGACGCTTCGCTTTGCGTCGATTCATCGCGACGGGACGTAGAGTCGACCGTTGATTTCGCGACGACGATACAGAGTCACGGTCGCCTCACTTTATCGTTCGCGCCGCGTCCCGAACTCCCACGACCCCCACTCCCACGGTCGTCGTCCACACGAAGCACCGCGCTCAGCGCGTACGCCGCCCCTCCCGCGACGACGACGACGCTCCACGCGTACCCTTGCCAACGACCGTACGTGCGCATGGCGTGTTTCCACAGCGCCGGGAGCGAGTGTTCGGAGGACGACCGAGGCGGGGGGGAGATCATGACGACATGCACGGCGCGCGACGACGGAACGCGGCGCGGCGTTCTTCGGCGAGTGGGACGCGGCGTCGTCGACGCGGCGTCGCGCACTGACGAATGCATCTGCACGCAACGAAACGGTGATGACTCGGCAGAGCGCGACGACGACGACCGACGGAGGACGATGGACGGCGTCTCCCCCGCGTGGGTGCGCGCGTCGGACGTGCGGGAGCAATTGCGACGGTTGGGACGGGACGATATCTCGGACGACGCCATCGACCGGTTTCTCGCGCGACGACGACGCGATGCGAGAGAGAGACGACGACGAGGAGCTGAAACAGATTATTACGACGTCGACGACGCGTCGAGCGACGACGACGCGACGACGGACTCGGAGTCGATCTCGGAGTCGGAGTCGGATGAGATACCGCCTCGTCGACGCGGTGCCTCGATCGTCGATCGTCGACCTCCGTGGAACGGGGACGCGTTCGAGGTGATCCCCGCGGAGCGCGCGCCGACGTCGTCGGCGCGTTTGGACGCGCTTCCGCGGAGAGGAGGAAAAATCGACGTCGTGCAGGTGAATGCCGCGTACGCGCGCGCGTGGTCGTCGGGAGCGCCGGCGGTGGTGAGCGGGGAGAAGCGTCCAAAGGTTGGTTTCGCGGAAAAATTTCGAGCGGCGCACGAAAGCGAGGCGCTTCGAAAGACCAAGGCGGCGGCGGCGGCGGCGGCGGCGCGGCGACGACGACAGTAGCAGTTCAGTAGACTTCTAGCAGTAGGTAAACAATTACAACGCTGTAGTATTATACATGTATCACCACTGAGGCGGATTGTGCGGATTCGGCGGCGGGAACGGGGGAGGCGCGCGCATGTCCTGAGGCATCGGAGGAAGCGGCGGCATGTTCATCGGCGGCATGCGCAGCGCTCCCGGAGGCATCGGCGCCGAAAAGGCTGGCGGGACGTTTTGTGGAACGTTTGCGAATCCCAGCATTTGACTCACTTGCGCGGGTGTCATCTGCGGCACGAAAGGCATCGAATTCGGGGTGATGTTTTGGTGCTGAGGTTGCGCAAACTCTTGCAACGACACGCCGCCGTCGTCGGAAATTCCAAGCGCCGACATGTCTTGTTGCAGATTCGCCCACGACTCGGCACTCATCAAACTTTCGTTTCTCTTTGAAGGTTCGTCATCCTTGGCCTCCGTCTTGAATCCGTGCTTCTTACCGAAGCGGTAAATCTCCAATAGCTCCGATTCAAACTCTCCGCGCGCCTGTAAATCCAGATACTTTTCATACAGTTTCACCGCGGTGCGCGCGTCTTCGATTGAATCGTGCGTCTCTCCCTGAATATCTTCTCCGAGGAGATAGGTGGCCAAGAATTTGAGCGACAACTTACGCTGACGCTTGAAATGGAACAACTCGACGGTGTCGATGACTTGTTCGGGCGGAACGACAATGTTGATCATCTTGAAGTCTTGCTTCAAGCCGTGGCCGACGAAGATGCAACCGGCGTCAATCAAATAGCGCAGCTTCAGGTACGCGTGTTTCAACTGCGTGATGAAATGCGGACTCACGGCGGGATCGAGATCGCCCGGTACGAGACCGCTGAATCGAGTAAGATAGTCGTGCACCGGTTCGACGGCTCGTATGTAGTCATCGATGATCGGCGTCAGCTTTTTGTCGCCGTGACCGCGAACGACGGAGACGCGCGCCAAGCCGAGACGCGCCGGAACGGATTCGTATTCCGTGCCATCGTCCCGCATCGCCATGATCGGCGGGGCCAAGGAAACAAACTCTGCGTCGATCCCGAGCAAAACGCCGGGGCCCGGCGTATCCTCACCGACGCACGCGAACGGCTGAAACAAATTGGTGTTCGGCGGAGCCAAATCGAGGGTGATTCTCTTGTAGAGATCGAATGTGATCGGCGAGACTGGAAGCGGCTTCGGTTCCGGTTTTTCAACCTTTGTGAACATGCACAAGCACGGAATCTTCAACTGGCCGTACAACTGCGTCACTTCGTCCTTTGAGACTTGGCTGACGACGAAGTCATTGAACAACAGCCACTCGCTCGGATTCCCGGGCGCCGCAGTGCGCGACAGCGTTGGCGTGCTCGCAACCATGGATGAGGTGAGCGACGGCACCGGCTTCGCGGACTTGCTCTCATCATACGTCTTTTCAGCGCCTGACGTGGCGAGAGGAGACACTCCCGGTGTGTTTCCAGGCTTCTTCGGCGACGCCGTGAAGTCGCCGGGAGCGTCCACGTACGGCGGCTTCACCTTGATGAAGCTCACGAGATGACCCGAAATGTCAGACGTCTTCGTTTGACGCAAGTCGAACCCTTTCTTAATCTCTTCATCGATATTGCGACTGAAAACGACGAGTCCGGTTAACTCGTACACGACCGAGTGGGGAGAATCTTGAAACTGAGACGTTTCCAAGGCGTGCTTCGCCACGAGTGTCTTCTTATCCGCGTCCAGCGTGAGCTGAATGTAATGCGGCAGCCAACGTTCCTCGACTTTGCTGCTAAACGAGTTCATCGTCGGGTGCGCGTGCGTGTCGACGCCCCACCAGTGCAAATCCTTGAGGTCCGCCATGCCGAGATTCACGGATAAAACCATCGGAAGCGACGACGGCAGCTTGTCTTGTTTCATCCGGGTGTACGCCTTGTGCCCATCACACCAAGCGCGCATCTCTTGCGTCACTGCGAGTGATTTGCTGAGTAAATCGACAAACGTCGGACGCTGTCCCGAAAGCACGGACGGGTATTGTAAATCCACCTGGAAATTTCGCATTTCTTTCGACGTAGTCACCGCGCACTGCGTGCACTTCAACGTTTCCTGTGAAATGGTACCGAAAATGTTTTCACACGCGGTTCGATCGGTGGAGGCATTACCTTCGTTCGCTTGTCGCCTCTCCGATAGCTCTTCCTTGTTTAATTGTTCCAAAATGAAGCGAAGAAAGGCTTGCACGCGTCGAATCGGAGAGTGTTCGGCTCTCGCCTCGAGTTCGTCTCGGCCTTCAATGAGACCAAGAGCCGCAGCCTCGCGCACTTGACGAAGCGTGCGTAAGAAATTCAAAGGTTGCGTGGCTACCCCTGGTGGGCAGATGCGCAACATGTGAGACAAAAAGCTCATCTCGCACGTCAGGCAGAATTCTCGCTCGCAAGTGTGTCCGACGACGTGAGAACGTAACTCTGGAACAAAGTTTAGCATCTGCAGCACGGGATTGACGTAGCAATTTGCGAGATCATTCGTCAACCCCGGCAGACGAGTTTTATTGTACGCCGCAAAGTCAAACTCCTCGTAACGACGTTCAGCCGTCATGGACGACTTGTTACACTCCATTCGGGCGTAAATGTCCGGTAATCCCTTCTTCTTCGTGTCGATAACCTTCGCCCCATGCAAGCTCGAGTTGGATTTGAACTCCGCCTTTGCTGGATTCACTTCCTCGGCCGTCAAACCGCAGTCTAATAAATCGTCTGGAAGTTCAAACGTCTGTTGTGACAACGCCGCCTCGTCCACGGGTGCCGTGGGGAAGGACTCGTTGTTCACGTACGGTTCTTCGTTGGAACTGTAAATGTGCACCCAACCGGAATCGTCGTTGAAGGCGATGATTTCTCCGGTCGAAGATATACTCTGCCCCATTATACTGGCACCGTGCGTATCGATTTGATAGTTGAAAGGCGCGATCGCGGGATTCATTACGTCGAGCGTTTGCACCGCTCCCGTCGTTCCGACGATGCTCAACGTGGGCGATTCGTAACCGTGATTGAATTCCACCGCCACGGGCCCAGATGTGAACTGAATCTGATTCACCAATCTCGCGTTGTATCGCACGTCAAATACTTTAATGAATTGATCCAAAACAACCTGTCCGGCCCTCACTGTCGTCCCGCAGGTCACCACGAGATCCCCCTTTGCCGTGACGCATTTCACGCTCCCAGATCCGTGAGCGGTCGCCACCAGCTCTTGCCGCATGCTATTACGCGTGTCTCTGAAACTCAACTCCCCATTCACTCCACCGACGACGAGCAACGCGCGCTGCGTGCCCCAATCTAACGTCTCTGAGCCTCCGTTCACGTCCACCGACTTTACGAGCACGCCTCGCGTCAAGTCGTACTGTTCCACCACCGGCGTCGCTCTCCCCACGAATAATTTCCCAGCCATGCGTCCACTCGGATGCTGATACGCCATCGCTTTCAACGCGCTCCTCTCACCGTCGCACTGCGCGCACGTGAGCGTGCGCACCCCGCCCGACGTGTGAAAAGTGATGCTCGACGCGCTCAGACTCAGCGCCCCCGACGCGATTGGGACCACCTGCGTGATGGGATGCGCGTGCGCCTCCACGGAGACGTGTCGGCCCAGCGTCGGAGCATACATGGCGGACAGCCATCCGTCCTGCGTCCCGCACCACAGTAACTCTTCCCCTTGATCGAAACCGATCGCGGTCACCGCCGGTGGGAGATGACCTTCGTCGAGAAGTTCGCTCTGTAGCGTCGTCGCCGCGTCGAACGGGTAGGACGGGAGCAACCCCTGAGAGGGAGGTTGATACATCCCCGCGTGCGCGTGCGGCGTCCCACCGCCGTGGGCGTGCCCGTACGGACCCACGTAACTCGGGTCCATCGCCCGCCTGATTGTCACGATCGCACTGGGGCGCGCATCCGGGCGAGCGCGTCGGGGGCGAATGGAGACGGTTTCGTCGTCGCTGTCGATGACGTATGTATATATTCACAGATGCGAGTTACACGATGTATGTGATTAGATTGATGCATTTCGCCGCGCGAGACCGCACTCGGCGCTCGGGCGGCGCCTAACTTTTCTCCCCCGCTCCACTGGCTGACTCTCGAAAAAAACTATTCGCTTTCTCATCCACGCGCTTTACGCTCCGCACATGACGCAATCGTCCTTGTTTTGCAAAGAGCATTGAAGTTTCGCCGCTAAGTACGCTTCCTTTTCCTCTTCAGTCATCTTGTCGAGGTCAGCCTTGGTCGGCTTGCGCGGGCTCGCCGGCGCCGTGTTCTCCTTCTCGACCTTTTGCTTTTGCTTGACGTCAACCGTAAACTTGATGGCATCCGCCGCCGCGCGAGAGCGGAGGTAGTACATGCCAGTCTTGAGACCCTTCTTCCACGCGTAGAAGTGCAAAGACGTGAGCTTACCGCTGTTCGGATCGCTCATGTGCACGTTGAAGGACTGAGATTGGTCGATGAACGCGCCGCGATCCGCCGCCATGTCGACGAGGATGCGCTGCTTAATCTCCCACACCGTCTTGTAGATTGCCTTCAAGTTTTCAGGGATGTCCAAATCCGCGACAGAGCCGTTGTTACCAATGAGAGCGTTCTTCAATTCCGGATCCCACAAACCGAGCTCGGTGAGATCAGACAACAAGTGCTGGTTCACGACGGTGAACTCGCCCGAGAGCACGCGACGAGCGTAAATGTTCGACGTGTACGGCTCAAAGCACTCGTTGTTGCCGAGAATCTGCGAGGTGGACGCCGTCGGCATCGGCGCGACGAGCAAGGAGTTGCGAACACCGTGCTGGGCGATCGCAGCGCGGAGGCCAGCCCAATCGTGGCGGTCTCCACCCGGCATCTCCGTCAAGCCCCACATGTCCGGCTGCAAGATGCCCTTGCTCACCGGCGAACCTTCGTACGTTTGGTACGGTCCCTCAACGACGGCGAGCGCGTTGGACTCGGTGAGCGCCGCGAAATAAATCGTCTCAAAGATTTCAGCGTTCAACTTTTGAGCCTCCGGGGAATCGAACGGCATGCCGAGGAGAATGAAGACGTCGGCCAAGCCTTGCACGCCGAGACCAATCGGGCGGTGGCGCATGTTGGAGCGCTTCGCCGTCTCCACCGGGTAGTAGTTGACGTCGATGATGCGGTTAAGGTTACGCGTAACCTTGCGCGTGATTTCGAAGAGCTTGGAGTGATCGAAGTGACGCTCCTTCGCCTTCAACGAACCGACGAGCTTCTTCGTCTCCGTGCGTCCGGTCGGCGAGGACGGGTTGTTTTCGATGACGAAGCGCGGAAGCGCGATGGACGCCAAGTTGCACACCGCGGTTTCTTCCGGGCTCGTGTACTCGACAATCTCCGTGCACAAGTTGGAAGACTTGATCGTACCGAGGTTTTGTTGATTCGACTTGCGGTTGCACGCATCCTTGAAGAGCATGTACGGGTTACCCGTCTCGACTTGAGACTCGAGAATCGCAAACCAGAGCTGTTGCGCCTTGACGGTTTTCTTCCCCTTGCCGTCGGCTTCGTACTTTTCGTACAGCTTCTCAAACTCTTCACCCCAGCAATCGGCCAAGCCCGGGCACTCGTTCGGGCACATCAACGTCCACTCGCCGTTCGCTTCGACTCGCTTCATGAACAAATCGTTCGTCCACAAGCCGTAAAAGAGATCGCGCGCGCGCGCCTCCTCCTTGCCGTGGTTTTTGCGCAAGTCGAGCCAGTCGAAGATGTCCGCGTGCCACGGTTCGAGGTAGATGGCAAAGGCGCCCTTGCGCTTACCACCGCCTTGGTCGACGTAACGAGCGGTGTCGTTGAAGACGCGCAACATCGGAATGATACCGTTGGACGTACCGTTGGTGCCGCGAATGTACGAGCTCGTCGCGCGAATGTCGTGAATGGACAAACCGATGCCGCCGGCGGATTTGGAGATGCACGCGCACTCCTTCAAGGTGTCATAGATGCCTTCGATGGAGTCTTCCTTCATGCAAATCAAAAAGCACGACGACAGCTGCGGGCGCGGCGTACCGGCGTTGAACAACGTCGGAGACGCGTGCGTCATCCAGCGTTCGCTCAACATGTGGTACGTGTCGACAACCTTGTCGATGTCCGTCTTGTGAATGCCGACGGCGACGCGCATGAGCAAGTGCTGCGGACGCTCGACAACCTTGCCGTTGATGCGAAGCAAATACGATCGCTCGAGAGTCTTGAATCCAAAGTAATCGTAGTCGAAATCTCTATCGTAGACGATTTCGGCATCGAGACGTTCCGCGTTGGCCACGATGACTTCGTTGACGTCGTCGGCGAGCAACGGAGACCACTTCCCGTTGCGCGGGTTGACGTGATCGTACATCATCTTCATCGTCTCACTGAACGACTTCTTCGTCGTCTTGTGCAAGTTCGACACCGCGATCCGCGCCGCCAATTGCGCGTAATCCGGGTGCTTGGACGTCATCGACGCCGCCGTCTCCGCCGCGAGTTCGTCCAACTCGGACGTCGTCACGCCGGCGAAGACGCCCATGCACACCTTTTGCGCGACGATAACCTACGACACGTCGCGAACGAGACGATCGAACGGTCAGTCCTCTCTCTTCTCTATTTTCACGCCCGCGCGCGCGCGCTCTCCCCCACGGACGTCAAACACCCCCCCCCTCCGCGTCTCCTCCCCGCGCGAACATCCACCCCGTCGGCCAGCCGTTTAAAATGTATTTTTCAAACCGAAGAGCTGTCGCCCCGCGTTTGGTCGTTCGCGCCCACCGCGCGTGTTCACGCGCGCGCGATTCACACGAGACGACGCGCGATCGACGGTATACATTTTCCTCCATCCGTTCCACCGTCGCGCGCGCGTCGTCGTCCCTCGCGCGCGTCGTCGTCGTCCTCATCTCGACGCATCCGCGATTCAAACGAATCACCGCGCGAATCACCACGCACCGGGTCGCAAAACTCTTGGCTCAGTCCGTACGCGAGCTTCTTGATGCGCGCGGTGATCTTATCGAAAGCCACCGGTTCTTCGCGACCGTCGCGCTTGACGACGTAGAGCCCTCCCATGGTGCGTCGGCGTCCGTGTCGTCGTTGTGTGCGGACGGTGGGTCGACGACGAGCGGTGATGATGATGATGGACGTGCCCACCGTCGGAAACCAAACATGGACCGTACAGACGCCGTCGCCGGACGCGTACTTTTACTTACTCGGGTGGTTACAACGAGAGATTACTGACGATGACGATGCGTCGTGCGCGGAGAGAGAGAGATCGACGCGCGAGGGAACGAGGGCGGAACGGTTTCACGCCGTTCACACCGCGCCGTCCTCCATGGGAAAGTACATGCGCTCGGCGATGAAGGCGTCCATATCGCCGGGCTTGGGATAGAGCTGGGCCACCTCGATTTCGTACGCGTGTTTCGCCACGGCGACGGCGACGCGGCGAGAAATGTCGCGAATGATGGACACGGATGGATAGATGGTTCCCGAACGAACTTCTTCCTCCGGAACCACCTCGGCGAGCGCGCGGGCGGCGACGATGAAAAACGAGTCGGGAACGTACTTGGCGTGGACGGAGACGGCGGCGAAACCGACGCCCGGAAAAATGAACATGTTGTTTCCTTGACCCGGTTTGTACGTCTTTCCGTCCACGGTGACGGGATCGAACGGTGATCCCGCCGCGAAGAGACACTTGCCTTTACTCCACGTGTACGCGTCAAAGGCGGTGATCTCAGCCTTGCTCGTGGGATTGGAGAGAGGGAAGACGATCGGCTTTCCGATGTGCTCGCACAGCAACTCGATGTGCTCGCGAGTAAAGACGGGTCCGAAACCGGACAATCCGAAGAGCGCGTGCGGCTTGACTCGAGCGATGAGCTCGGCGAGATCGTCGCACGGCGCTTGGCCCATTTGCGCAAACTTTTGCTTTTGTTCAGAGAGACCGTAGTAATCTTCTCTCTGATCGGTGATCAAACCTTTGCTGTCCATGAGCCAGATGGCCTCCTTGGCTTTCTCTTCGCTCAGACCCTCGCTCATCAACAGATGCACGATTTGCGTCGACACGCCGATGGCGGAGGAACCGGCGCCGAAGAAGATGATGCGGGCGTCCTTCGCGGGCGTCCCTTGAGAACGAAGCGCGTTGATCAATCCAGCCAGAATCGTCGCGCCGGTGCCTTGAATGTCATCGTTAAAGCACAGCACCTTGTGGCGCATGCGCTCGAGAATTCTAAAGGCGTCCTCCGTCCTGAAGTCTTCGAATTGAATCAAACAGTTGGGCCATTTGTCCTGGACGGCGAGACAAAACTCCTCCACGACAGCCATGTGCGCCTCGCCTTGAAGTCTCGGCTCGTCCGCGCCGAGATAATAGTCGTGCGCGCGCAGACCCTCGTTGTTCGTGCCCAGATCCAAGCACACCGGCATCGCTTTCGCCGGATCGAACCCTCCGCTGGCGACGTAGAGCGACACTTTCCCCACCGAGATGGCCATACCGTTGGTCCCCAAATCGCCCAGACCGAGCACTCGTCCACCGTCGGTGACGACGACGATTTCCACGTCATCGGACGGCCAGTTATCCAACATCCGTCGCATCACTCCGGAGTCTTTTCGCGAAAAGTACATGCCGCACCTATTCCGGTACAGCGCGTCAAAGTTGATGCACGCCTCGCCAACCGTCGGCGTGTACACGATCGGCATCAACTCCTCCAAGTGTTCCACCAACACGCGATAAAACAGTCTCTCATTTTGCATGTGCAAATTCTCAAGAAATATATACCGATTGAGATTGGACTCGAACTCGTTCAACTGCGTCCACGCGCGTTTCACCTGCGTCTCCACCGACTCGTACTTGCGCGGAAGCAACCCGCGCAATCCCAGTCTCTCTCGCTGCGTGAACGTGAACCCGGTCCCTTTATTCAGAGACGGCGAGTCGAGCACCTGCGCTCCGCGCGCGTTTTGTAAATTATCCATGACGCGGCGAGTTTTCACGGCGCGTCGCGGTACGGTCGATGCGATGCGATCGATCGGTCGGTCGATGCGATCGGTCGGTCGATCGGTCGATGCGATCGATCGGTCGGTCGAGTGCGTGCCTCGAGTGTCGACGACGATCTGAATCCGCGATGCGACGATGCGCGCGATTCAATCGCGTCCTTCGTCCACCTCGCGCGCGCACCGCTCGCGCCTTCACACCGATCCACTCAATCACGACACGCGTCTTCACACGCACGCGCGCGTCGTCCTCGTCGTCGTCTCCCGTCTCCCGTCGTCGACGTGTGTCGCGTCAACACGTCATTCGGACGGTTGGCCCATCAATCATCATCCAAGGCACCAATCGTCATCACGTCGACATCCCCTCCTCACCCCCGGGACGAGCGCCGACCGAGCGATGGCGACGGGCGACGCGCGGACGCGAGCGCGGTGGGCGACGCGAGACGGTCGTCGTCGTCGTGTCGTCGGGCGGTGGATGATTGATTGATGACGGCGCGACGCGACGCGGCACCGCAGTGTCGGTCGGTCGAGCGAGCGAGCGAGCGAGCGAGCGAGCGTCGCGCGTGCGCGATCGTCGACGAACTCGAGGTCACGCGCGCGCGCGTGCGCGTGCGTGCGGTCGCGGTCGCCGTCGCGGTCGCGGATAGAGACGTCATCCATCTTTTCGTCATCCGACCCGTGTCGTCGTCGTCGTCGCGATGGTGTCGACGGTGACGACGACGACGACGACGAGGACGACGACGAGGTGTGCGTCGGTGTCGCGGTGGTCCGCGGGACGTCCGTCTCTCTCCCGCGCGTCGACGACGACGACGACGAGGACGAGGACGAGACGACGACGAGACGATGGATGGACGCGCGCGGCGCTCGCGGACGGCGCGGGGTTGGCGGAGACGGCGCTGGCGGCGCCGACGGCGGCGGCGGCGGGACGGGCGGCGTTAGGGGTCGTCGCCGTCGGTGTGGGGGCGTTTTTGAGCGCGAGAAAGTTGCGAGATGGGAGGAACGGAACGGGCGACGACGCGGGGTCGGCGGGATGGTTGGACGGAGGAAATCGAAGAACGGCGATGACGCGCGGGACGGGGACGTCGGATGATTCCAAGGGGAGAAAATATCTCATCGCACCGCCGCCTTTGTTTCCGCTCGTGCCCGCGTTTGAACGGCAGACGTATCGGTACGAGGTGGATCCGGGTCGGATGTGGTTTTTTGAACAAAAGCAAGGCATCGGACTCGGATTGAATGTGAGCGTAAACGTTCGCATGACGGTGATTAAACTCAAGACGGGCGGGTTGTGGGTGTACGCGCCCGTCGCGCCCACCAAGGAGATGGTGGCGTTACTGGACGAACTCGACGCGCCGGTGGAACACGTCGTGTTGCCGACCACGCTGTTTGAACACAAAATCTTCGTCGGTCCGTTTCAGCGCAAGTATCCCGAGGCGCAGTGTTGGATCGTTCCGCAACAGTGGAGTTGGCCGGTGAATTTGCCGCCGCAATTCTTCGGCATCAACAAGACGGGCATTCTCGGTCGAGATCCCACGCCCTGGGACGATGAGTTCGAGGTTGAACTTTTGCAACCGCCGGCGCTCGGCGTCGCCTCGTACGTGTCCTTTGTCGAGGCTGCCATCTTCCACAAGCCGTCGAAGACGTTGCTCGTGACGGACGCCGTGGTGTACGTGTCGGAGAACATTCCGGATTGTATTCCGGATAGAGATTTGGAAGAGAGCGGCGATGACGACAACTTCACGATCAGCGCTTTGAAGTTGTTAAACTTATTCGACATCAAGACCAAGGCGAAGAGTCGCACGACGACTTCCAAGGATATGAACAGAGAAGAGTTGTTGCGTCTGGGGTGGCAACGAAACGCGTTACAGGCGTTGTACTTTGGACCGAACGATTTGCTCTCGCCCGAAAAGAGTTGGGGTGAGATCACGAACAGACTCATCGTCGCGCCCGTCGTCGGTACGTTGGTGTACGAAAACGTCCCCGAGCCGGTGAACGAGTGGGCGAAGCGCGTGGCCAAGTGGAACTTTAACAGAATCGTGCCGTGTCACTTTGACGCGCCGATTCGAGCGGGTCCGCGCGAATTCGCCTCGGCGTTTTCATTCTTGCCGTCGTCTCGACCGGAAAAGGTGGGCACGCGAAGAGGGGGCGGTGCGTACTACCCCAACGAAGACATGATTTTGCTTCGAGGCGTGGCGGATTTCCTTCTCAACACGGGCGTCATTTTCACCGACGAAACGCGACCCAAGCGACCAAATATTTGATTTCTTCATTCGAGCGCGCGCGCGCGCGTTGTCAATAGCCACGCTTCACATACATTACACGGTCGCTAACGCATCGATCGCCCAGTTCAAATAGGCTCTAAACTGTCTCGCGGCGGGATAGCTCATATCTCTCGGAACGCCGACGCGGTCGCGAAGGTACGCCAACGACTTGGCGGCGGGCGCCGCCGCGAAGACGTCGCCTCGCGTCACGGCGTCGGATGAAGGCACACCGCCGTCGTCGGCTCGCATCATGGCATCGACGACGATTCGAAGCGCTTCGTCAACCGCTGGAATGTGTTCTTCTCCCGGACGAGCGTTCGGATCGGAGAGAGGCGCGGAATATCCCGGTCGACCTTCCTCGCCGCATCCTCTCGCGGCGAACCTGACGACGTTGACACGGTTCTCGATGACGCGTCTGGCGGCTTCCATTCGCGCAGCTTTCGGATCGTCCACCCCCCACCACGGTTCCACGCTCGTCTCATCGAGAGGTCCGAGGGGCAAACGCCAGTGCACACCGTCTGTGCCGTCGATGGCGTCCCGTGCTTCGGCGTTGTCGCCGTTTTCCGCGCATCCGCCCAACTGCGGCGGTAAATCGTGCGCGGTGGTGTAATAGTCGCTCTTGATGCCTCTGTACACCTTGCGCGCCGCCATGGCGGCGAACCACGCGTCCACGTTGGGCCATCGTCCACCGTTACCCTCAATCTTGACCCCTTTGTAGTACAAGATGGACGCCGCCATGCGCTCTAAAAACGGCGCGTACGCGATGTCCACCATCGTAAACGCCTCCCCCATAAAGTACGGCCCGCCGCCCGCGCCGAGTTCGGTGTCGACTTCATCCAACACGTCGCAATAGACGCTCTGCGCGCTCGCGTCATTCCAAGAGCTCGTGATCCACTGCATCCAGCGAGAAAACAAGGCGCGTTCGAGTCGCATGAGCGCTTCGGCGCGTCGACTCTCGTCGCTCCCCGGCGCGTACGGATACAAATTCGCGTACCCGTCGTCATCGGTAAACTCGCTCTCCAACACTCGCGCGATGACGGACGATTCCGTGATGACTTGTCCATCGAGCTCGATCACCGGCAACGCCCCGCTCGGTACGATGGACGTAAAACTCGCCGGTTTCGGTCCGTAACACCGCATGTTGATGCGTTCGAGCGCGTACGGAATCCGCTTCTCCTCCAACTGCATCCAAATCTTTTGCGAATACGGACACCAGGACGCGCTGTCGCGATAAAACTTCACCCTCGGCGTCCCAGCGCGTCCGAAATCCCGCGCGTTCGCTCTCGCGTCGCCCACATCCGGATCCACCGCCTCCTCCGTCTCTCGCGCGGCGCGCGCCAACGCGTCCCACGACGCCGCGCGCGCGTTCGCCTCGAATCTCACCCCGTCGTCCCCGCGCGTCGCGCGCGCCGCCCCGGTCGCTCGACGCAACGCGTTTTCTAACATCTCTCTCGCCCGCGACGCGTCGAACGCGCCGCCGTCGCCGTCGTCGCCGCTCGTCGCGCGCGCGGTGCGTCCCCGACGCGTCGTCGCGATCGAATCCGACGCGCGTCTCGAGCGCCCGATCGTCGTCGCGCGCGCGGTGGACGACGTCGACGGGGTCGTGGCGCGGGACACCGACATGCGCGCGTCTCTCACCGACGCTCGCGCGCGCGCGGGTGCGACGCGGGATGCGGTCGAGTGAGTGGATAACGACCGAGGGGGCCACGACGTCGTCACTCATCGACGCCGCACCGTCGGTCTGGACGACGCGCGGACGCACGCCGGTATGCTCGCGGCGAAGACGATGCTCGCGCGCGTGGACGCGCTTCGCGTGAGACCGACGGCGACGACCCGCGCGCGCGGTGGACGACGAATCGGCGGACGCGCGACGGTCGTGCCGATGGCGCTGCGAAACTTTGATTATCCCGAGGCGTTGTTGTTCGATTGCGACGGCGTGTTGTGCGAGACGGAGCGCGATGGACACCGGGTGACGTTTAATAAGACGTTCAAGGAGTTCGGGTTCGATCACGAGTGGGACGTGGAGACGTACGGGGAGTTGTTGAAGATTGGAGGGGGAAAGGAGCGCATGACGCACTACTTCGACGGCGTCCCGGAGACGGAGCCGTGGAAGAGCGTGACGGATCCCGAGGCGCGTAAAGAGTTGGTGAAAAAGCTTCACCTGAGAAAGACGGAGATGTTCTTGGAGCTCGTGAACGAGGGCGCGCTGCCGTTGCGACCGGGAGTGAAGCGCATGGTCGGCGAAGCGTTGGAACACGGCGCAAAGGTGGCGGTGTGCTCGACGTCGAACGAAAAGGCGGTGCAGGGCATCGTGAACACCATGTTGCCGGAGTTTGCCGATCGTATGCCGGTCTTCGCTGGGGATATCGTGCCGAAGAAGAAGCCGAGCCCGGATATTTACAACTTGGCGGCGGAGACGCTCGGCGTCGATCCGGCGCGGTGCGTCGTCGTCGAGGACACGCACATCGGATGCTCCGCGGCCAAGGCTGCGGGCATGCGATGCATCGTGACGAAGAGCATCTACAGCGAAGGCGAGGATTTCTCCCGCGCCGATCACGTCGTGGATTGCTTGGGTGACGCGGGTGACGAAAGAGTCAAGTTCCATCAGTGCACGACGCCGGGTGACTTTTGGTAAGTCGCGCACGCTTTCTCCCATTCAATCAGCTCATTTCCACTCACAGGTTGAACCCTCCGCTTCCTGTAGATTACGATGGCAACTGGTATCGCGAAGACGCGGGCGATGACGCGAACGACGTTGGCGATGACGACGACGGTTTAACGCCCGAAGAGCGCACAATCTTAGCTGACATCGAATAACTCACATATACAATACAATACTACGAAATATCCCATCGAGCACCGTCTACCCCCACACGATCGGTATCTCCGGATGCCGCGCCGCGTGTCCCGGTTTGATCTCTCGCAACCACGCGTCGTACGACCACTCGTCCTCGTCGTGCGGGACGCGGCGAAGGTTTTCCGTGCGCATTCGTCGCGCGCCGTCCGCGAAATAACATATGCTCAGCGCGTAACGCGGTGCCGAATCCTCGGGCTGCGGCGGGCTCCAGTGCAACGTCCATCCGTGATGCGCCGTCAAGTCACCCAAATCGAGCTCCTCGTACGTCTCGATTTCGTACCCTCTCGATTCTAAATCTTCCATACCTTGGAGCGTGCGCCAATACGGCAGCGCAAAGTCTCTGTGCGAACGACTCGCGAAATGCAACGCCGCGTCCTCTTCGTCGAGCGATCGCAATGGAATCCATAACGTGATGAATTCGTTCGTATCGAGCGGAACCATGTTCAGGTCGCTGTGCCAATTCGTCTCCGCCATTCCCGCTTCCTTGACGAAGACGCACGACTGGTAAATGCGCGCCTTTTCGCACCCCATCAGATCCGCCGCGATCTTCGCGAACCTCTTGCTCATGATGAAATCTCGCGCGGCGCTCCCTTCGTCTCTGTGGAGATTGAAGGTTTGCAAAAATCCAACCTCCTCTTGCGAATGCTTTGTCAGCGCGCGCTTGGCCTCCTCGACGTCGCGCAACGCGTTTGCGTCGACTCCCGGACAGAGCACCGACACGCGATGTCTGTACGCCTCGAGACGTCGCGCCATGATCTCACTCGTGCAAGCTCTCACCATGGGAATCATATCCATCGCGTCCACCGCGTTTCGAATGCACGTGTGTCCCTCGCGCTCGTACCGAAGCGTCTCCGCCGGCGTCACCTTCCTCGCATCGTCGAACAGCGTCGTCGTGCCTCGGCACGCGTCGTCGAACGTCCCGCGCGCGGACGAGACCGCGCGCAGACTTTCTCGTGCACGCACCTCTCGCTCCTCTCGCGGCGCCGCCGACGCGCGCTTTTCCACGGATTCACGCTCGCCGCCGCTGGTGCGCTTTTCGCGCGCACCGTCGTCGCGCCGTCGCTGACGTCCCCGGCCTCCGGGAGGCTTCGCCCACTCCGGCGCCTCGCCTCGTCCTTGGCGCCCGCCTCGTCCACCGGCGCGCGTCGACCGCGCGGCGGCGGCGACGGGGACGGTGACGCCGCGCATCGACGGCGTCGCGTCGACGTGTGACGCCGACGGTTTAGGACAGAGTGCGATGGTGAATACTACGTGTGCGTTGCGTTATTGGTGTCTACGTGACTATCTACTAATATTTGCTTTACCCTGTGTTTCCTCACACGTTGACGTTGTCCAACACGCAAGAAGACGATTCCTCGGCTGCGGCGGGTTCATCGTCGTCGGGCTCGTCGGCGCGGGCGAAGAGGGCGACAGCGCCTTCGTTCCAACGAACGCCGCTCATCGAGTGAATCACCCCCCACACGTACGGAATGAAGAAATACGGCGTGTTCGTCTCGTCCTCGACGTACTCGAATCGCATGGGGTGAAATCCGTGCATCGAACAGTTTCGTTCGCACTCCACGCCCGTCGTCTTTTGCGGACTCACCGTGAGTTGGTTTTCGGAGATGACGCGTTTGAGTCTATCCACCGACATTGGACTATCCCGTTGCTCGTTGCGCACCGAATCTATGGCGTTTTGATAGTGTTCCAACACACATTCGATGTTTTGCACGTACTCTGCAAACATCGCGTGCGTTCGATACGCCCCGAGGACGTCCTCTCGGTGAATGAGCGCGTAGACGATTTCCGGATTGTTTCCGAGCGAATCGAGATCCGTCACGAGACAGTTGAGAATTTCAAACACGATTCGAATCAAATCCTCGTACACGTCCAACTCGTCGTCTCCGCGCGTGTGACCGAGCGCGTCGGTCGAATTCGCCCTGACGCGTTTCGCCTTGGCGTATCGCTTTGTAAACAACGCCAACACGTTGACCAATCGCTGCGCGGCGTACCCCGAGACGTCTCGAGCGACGCACGCCATGTTGGCGACGACACCCAACGCGTGCACCGTCTTGGACACGTGCACCGTCTTGGACGCGTCGTATTTCACCTCGCGCGAGAGAATGATGAAGATTAAACTTCCCAGCGAACACTCGGAGATGATGCGCTCCTTGTACCAATGCGTCGACCCGCTCGGATGGACGTTGACGGCGCGAACGAAGCGTTCGTTTCTCGAGAGAATCAACAGCGAGGCGACGATGAGTTGCGACGCGTGTCCACCTCGATGCTCTCGCGCGTGATACAACTCTCTGAGCAAGTGCCGCACAAACTCGGGGAGATTGTCGCTCTTGGCGACGTGCGAGACGAAACGCGCGCTTGACGAGAGCGCGACGTACGAGAGCAATAGGCCCGCGTCCGACGGGAGCATGGCGCAAATCGCCGCGAAGAGTTCGGTAAAGTCAACCAAACACGACTTTCTCTTGCTCGCGGGAACGGAATCTCGCGTGGAGACATCCTTCATCTCGCGCACCGCCCGACGAAACGGATTCTCCGCCGCTCCGCCGAGGGCGCCGTGCGCGCACAGGGCGAGGAAGAGATTGACGCACTCGCTCGCGAGTGGAGACGCGACGGCGTACGGATGTCGCACCACCGATCGTTGCGTCGTCTCGCGCGAGCCTCGATCTGTCTTGTCGCGCGAGGAGGAAAAGAGAAACCCGAAAAACGCCCCGCCGCGTCCCTCGCCCGACCGTCGCCGCGCCGCGTCGGTCGCCGACGCGTTCGCCGACCCCTCGTGAATATCACCGCTATTGGGATGCCGCTGAATGATGAGACGCACCAACGCGCACATGAACGTCCCGACGAGCGTGGCGTCCGTCTTGGCGATGGCGAGTAACCGTCGCGCGAGCGGATGCCCGTTCTCTCGTCCCTCGACGTCGTCCAAATCAAACGCCAACTGCGACGACGCCGCGACGAGCAACAGACGCACGCACGACGCGTGCAACGCCATGGTTTGCGACGTCACGTGTTTATTGCACACGACGTCCATGCACGCGCGCAATAAATCATCAAACGGAGACGCCGACGATCCCTCCCCGCCCGTACCGTTGGTCTCCCACCTCGCGTCTCGAGAAAACGTCGCCTCGAGCGCGCGCAGTCGTTCGCTCCGTCTCCCACCCAACGATCCGACGCCGAGCGCCTCACCGTCGCTCGCGCTCGCGAATTCCATGAAATGCTTGATGAACATCGTCGTCAACACCGTGACGTTGATGGCGCTCACCGGCGTCCGCGCGTTTCCGCTCGCCACGCGCGCCTGTCTCGCCGCGTGTCTCGCGAGTTGATACAATCCTCCCCGTCCATTATCGTTCGCGTACATCGTCTCGGCGAACGGTCGCGTCAACGCGTCCAACACCGCACCGCTCGTCCCCGTCAAAGGTTCGCTCACCGCGTTTCCAATCTCGTACCAAAACACGTCGTCGGCGTCCGGCGTCTCTCTCTCTCTCGCGCACAGCGTCTTTAAACACCGTCGAAGTTCGGCGTGATTCGTCGTCGTCGTCGCGGACGCGGACGCGGACGTCGTCGAGGTCACCCGTCCCGAGTCGCGCGCGTCCACCGTCACCGTCACCGTCGCCGTCGCGTCGTCGCCGTCGTCGTCGTCGTCCCTCTCCTCGTCGTGATGAAGATGACGGTCGCGGTATCGTCCGCGCGCGTCATCGCCCTCGCGCGCGACACCGACGCGCTCGCGCGCGCCTCGAGGCGTGGACGCGTGCGCGCCCATCACCGTCCGTCGACCGCGCGCGCGCGACCGCGCGTCGTCGTCGACTGACGACGACGGTGCTCGGAGACGACGACGAGGCCAAGGCGTGGTCCAAAAATTTGACGAGTCATGAACCGACAACGAGTCCCTCACACACTGTCCATCGGTCTGCGCGTGGGACGCCCGCGCGCCACCGAACGCGCGTCTCGACGTCACGCGACGACGCGACGTCGAGACGTCAACGACGCGCGAACGACGAGACGCGTCTCTCGGTGCGCGACGTCGACGACGCGTCTGCGCATCGAGAGACGCGTCGAATCGGTACGGATTCATTTAAAACGCGCCCACCGACAGACGGACGCGCCGTGCGGACGCATGACGCCCGACGAGGCGCGCGCGCGGGGGGAACGCGCGGTGCGAGCGATGGTGAGCTCGAGCGCGACGTTCGCGGCGATGGCGTGGACGACGCAGCGTCTCGGGTTGATGCTCGGCGTCGGGTGTGGGGTCCCGCTCGTCGGCGGCGCGGCGAGCGCGGCGAGCGTGTGCGCGGCGAGCGCGGCGGCGGGCGCGGCGGCGAGAGCGGTGGTTGGGACGTCGGGAGAGGGTGGGAGAGGGAATAGTAACGCGCACAGACGACTACGTGGTGGTGGGAGACGGCGCGCGGGGAGGATATCGACGCCGTTCGGGGAATTGGATGAAGACGACGCGGCGCGGGACGTCGGCGTCGGCGTCGCCGCCTTCGCGGCGGCGGCGAGAGGACGTCTGGGGAGAATACTTCCGAGCGATGTCTCGAGGGTGGGCGCGAACGCGAAGAGAAGCATCGCGGCGAGAGGGAGCGATTACGCGAGCGATGCGCAAAAGCGAACGCTCCAGCGTTGGTTCACCAGGGACGGATGTCATCACTGCGGAAGCGCGCGAGGCAAAGTCATCGGCGACCACATGCCTCCGAATAAGACAGCCTTCGGAAGCGGCGCGCGCGCCGCCGCGAACCGTCGCGCGTCCACCCTCAGACGCATCTTCAATCACATCCGAGGCGTGCCGCTTCAACGCTTCTATCCCCAGTGCGAATCGTGTTCAGCCCTCCAGAGCGTCGCCGTGCGCGCCGGCGCCGTCCGACTCGTGTCCCACTCCGTCGGCGTGCGATGCGCCGTCATCGCCGGCGCCGTCGTCGGCGTCGCCACCCTTCACTACGACGACGTCAAGGCTCGCGTCGACGACGTTATCGATAGCGCTCGCCGCCTCATTCGCGACCGATAGACGAATGTATCTACGACGCAACCGGCGGGCGCGCGCGCCTCCTCAGACCGCCGCCGTCCCCATTCGCGCGCGCGCCCACTCGACTCGACTCGATCGTCGGCATGGTGGCTCCCGGATGGCAGAATAAAAAGAAGAAGACGCTCAAGGCGCGCGACTCGAAGAACGCGCGCGCGCTCAAGGTGAAGCGCGGCGCCAAGGCGGCGCACGACGCGGCGAAAAAGCGCGTGCGTGGGGCGGCGCGCACGGGCAAGGCGAGACGGAAAGCGCTTCGAAACGAACGACGGGCGGCGAGGAACGCGATGGACGACGAGGCGAAAAAGGCGAGCGCGGAAAACGGTGGGGACGTCGTCATGGAGTGAGCGGGCGCGAATCACGCGCGAGGCGCGTAGAGTGTAATGGTAGTCAGCGAATGAATCAAAGAAAGAATGACGCTCAGCCTACGCGCGCGGTCGATAGTAGAGAAAAAATTATTATTCATCAGTGGTGATAGTGGTCTCGCACTTCGTCGCGTCGTGTGAGAATCGTATCGTATCGTATCGTTCGGCGAGCGTCGAAAACCGCGGGCTGCTAAAACGTCTTCGAAGAAAGCCGCCTCGGCGAGTTTAGACAATTTCCGGCGTCACGGCGTCGCCGTCGTCCGAGTCAGAAGACTTAGATTCCGCGGCGGCTTGCGCAGTCATGAGCTTGAAGACGCGGCTCGCGAAGACGGACGGTTTCTCGATGGAGAAACCAGACGTCAAGAGCGCCGTGTCAAACAACAATTGGCACGTATCCGCCGCCTCGGTGGCGCCAGATTCCTTTAACTTTTTCAACTGCGCGATGACGGGAGAGGACGGGTTGATCTCCATCGTTTTCTTACCCTTCATGTAATCTTGGGCGCGGTTGTCGCCCATCGCTTGCGCCTTCATGATGCGCTCCATGTTCGCGGACCAACCGTACTTGGAGGTGACCAAGACGCACGGCGTGTCGGTGAGACGGTTGGACACCTCAACCTTTTCGACTTGTTCACCGAGCGACGCCTTCATCCACTCGGTGAGATCCTTGTACTCCTCCGCGAGCGCCTCGCGAGCCGTCTTGTCGGTCTCGTCCTCCTCACCGAGATCGAGAGCTTCCTTGGAGGCGTCGACCAACGGCTTCTCCTTGAACGTCGCCAAGTTGGCCATGGCGACTTCGTCGATGGGATCGAGCAAATACAAAACTTCGAAACCCTTTTGCTTGAGCTTTTCGAGGAACGGAGACGCCTCGGCCGCGTCCTTGTTGTCGGCCGCGACGAAATAGATGCTGTTTTGACCTTCCGGCATGTCGTTCACGTACTCGTCCAAGCTTCGAAGCGCGCCCTCGTCGCCGCTCTTCGAGGTGGTAAATCGCAAGAGTTCCGCCAAATCCTTGCGGTTGTCGGCGTCTTCGATGACGCCGAGCTTGAGGTTGCGGCCAAAGTTATCCCAGAAGGTGTCGTAATCGTCGTTGTCGCGCTCGGCGATCTCGCGAAGCATGTCAAACGTCTTGCGAATCAAACGCTTGCGAATGACTCGAACGACGCGCGACTCTTGAAGAATTTCGCGAGACACGTTGAGCGGCAAGTCGGAGGAATCGACAACGCCGCGGACAAAGGTGAGGTATCGCGGCAAGAGCGATTCGTCGAATTCGTCGGAGATGAAGACGCGACGAACGAAGAGCTTGATCGCCCGGGACTTGGCCATCATGTCTTGTTGTTCGAATGGCGCCATGCCCGGGACGAACAAGAGCGAGCGAAACTCGATGTCGCCCTCGACGGCGAAGTGCGAGTGCGCGAGCGGATCGAGGAATTCCTTAAAGGTAGATTTGAAGAATTCATTGTACGATTCCTCCTCGACGTCCTTGGGCGATCGAACCCAGATGGGCTTGTCGTTGTTCGCCGTCGTCCACTCCTCTACTTGCTCGAATTCCTTCTTCGTCACGGGTTTCGGTTCGGGTTCGGAGAATTCCTCACCCTTGGCCTCGGCCGCGATCTTCTTCTTTTCCCACGCCTCCTTGAGCGCGGCGGTGGATTCCTTGTCCTCGACCACCTTTTCCTTGGTCGCCTTCGCCCAGACATCGATCGGGAAAGAGATGAATTCGCTGTACGTCTTGACGAGAGACGAGAGCTTTTCCCCCGTGGCGAATTCTTCGCACCCCTCCTTGAGGTGCAATACAATCTTCGTGCCTCGCGCCAGCGCCTCGTCGCTCTCCCGGATGGTGTACGAACTGGCGTTGATCTCAGATTCCCAGATCCACGTCTTATCGTCCCCGCTCGCCGCCTTGGAGTACACCGTAATCTTATCCGCCACCAAGAAGGCTGAATAAAAACCGACGCCAAACTTACCAATCAAGTTTTCCCCGTCGCTCTGACTCTTCAACATCTCCATAAACTTGGCCGTTCCCGATCGCGCGATCGTACCGAGCGACGACACGAGATCCTCCTTGCTCATACCGATGCCACTGTCCTCAATCGTCAGCGTCTTGGTCGCGGGATCACCCTTAATCTTAATCTTCAACTCTTCGTCGCCGCCCATGACGCTCGCGTCGGATAACGCCGAAAATCGTAGTTTATCGCACGCATCGCTCGCGTTGGACACGAGTTCCCGCAAAAACACATCCTTATTGCTGTACAAAGAGTTGACGATCAAATCCATCAATCGGTGCACCTACGAGCGTCGCACAGCGTCACGGAATCCGTCAGTCTCTCTCTCGCGTCCCTCGCCCGCGGAAAAGCGCTTCTTCGCCTTCTTTTCCATTCATTCATGCATGCGTGCACGCATCTCTCTCTCTCTCTCACTCTCTCTCTCCGCGCGTCGCCGTTATCGTCGACATCGAGACCGTGACCCCGCGCTCGACGCACCTCAGCTTGGTACTCGAACGTCTCCTCCTCGTTCGCCGCCACCGCGCGCGTCGGCGTCGTCGCTCGACCGCGCCGTCTCGACGTCACCGCCGCCACTCGGGACGTCGTCGTCGACACGCGTCCCCCGCGCGTCGTCGATCGCGTCGTCGATCGCGTCGTCGTCATCGCGGTCATCGTCGTCATCGTCGTCGTCATCGCGCTCATCGTCGTCGTCGTCGTCGTCGTCGTCGTCGTCGTCCGTCGGCTGCGTCTCGATGTCCCGACGAATGACAAAAATGAAGACGACGTGCCGTCAGACGTCAGACGCGACTCGGTCGCCGACGCGAACGGACGGGCGGACGATGTCGCTCGACGGTGGACGGTTTCGAGGCGCGCCCGCGACGGCGACGGTGACGGCGGTGACGGTGCTGGCGTCGACGCTCGTGCGAGCGATCATCGGCGCGAGGTGGCAGAGCGTCGAGGCGTGGGCGATCGAGACGTCGACGTCGACGACGGTGGACGTTGGCGCGCGCGCGTGCGCGATGGCGGCGCGCGTGTTCGGGTTTTGCGCGTCGACGGGGGAGTTTGTGGTGGGGACGAGTCTGCTCTCGAGCGTCGGGACGCGCGTGGAGCGGGCGAGCGGGACGCGGCGGTTCGCGGGCGTGCTCGCGGCGTTGGCGGTGGTGAGCGTCGTCGTGAAGTGGGCGCTCGGTGTGGGGATGGACAAAGACGCGTGTGGACCGTACGCGTTGGTGTTCGGGTTGATGCGGGTGTACGCGACGGAGACGCCGACGGCGGCGTCGGCGCGGGACGAAGCGCGAGAGTTTGTCATCACGGATAAAATGGTGAAGTATTTCGGCGCGTGCGTGCTCGCGGTGTCGAACGGTGGACGATCGATGCGCGCGGCGGTCGTGGGAACGTTCGCTGGGTACGTCGTGACGGACGGCGTGGGGACGACGCACGAGGCGTTGGCGTTGACGGCGCCTGGATGGTGGCCGCGACGACGGTCGAGACCAATCGTGCGTATGCGGGCGCGGGCGCCGCGCGCGAGCGGGAACGACTCGGGCGAAGGTCTCGTACCGCCGAGCGAGTCAAACGTTCGCGTGCTCACGAGCATGGGTTTCGACGAGACGGCGGCGCGTCGCGCGTTGCAGAGAGCCAACGACGACGTGCAGAGAGCGAGCGATTTTTTACTCTCCGGATGAAGACGGACGCCTCCGGAAACGAAGCGCGTTCGATCGCGTAGCATACGTAGCATAAGATAGCGCGCGCATTGGTAACGTTACAGTTGAAACATAGGTTGGACGTTCGTTCGATAGATCGGTAGGTACTATATTGTTACAAGCGACGTCGAGTCGAGTCGAGCCGCCTCTTTTACTAAAACTGCGCGATTCTGGGCAAGAGGGACGGCAACGCCGCGTGTCGTCTGTGATTCCCCGTGAGCGCCAATCCTCGCGTATCGATCGCCGCACCCGCTCGCACGCTCTCACAACACGTCTTCGCCTCAATCTCCATCCCGCTCGCCGCGAACGTCGTCGCCTCCCCGCTCGCGAGTTCTCGTCCCGCGCGTTCCGTGTGCACGCCCTGTCGCTGCTTGTGTTTCGGCGTCTTCGTGCACACGACGAACAATCGTCCTCGGCGTCGTACGATGCGACACGCCTCGCACAGTTTCTTTATGGACGTGCGAACCTGTTCCCGCGCGTCGTCGGTCGGTCGTCCGTCGTCAGTCGCTCGTTCGGGCTCGGGGTGTAGGTTTGCGCGCGCATCTCGCGTCGTCGTCTCGCGCCGCGTCGCGCGCGGTCGGCGACGCGCCGACGCCGCGGATGTAATCTACGCACCTTCATCGTCGACTCGTCGTCGCCGTCGTCCGCGTCGTCGTCGGTCGCGGCGTCGAGTGACGCGACGCTCGTGTGTGCGTCAGCCTTCGGCGCGCGAGGGACGGACCGACGATCGCGGCGTCGGCCGCGCGTCGCGCGTCGCGCGCGTCGAATGGGTCACGAGAATGTGTTTCACGTCGAGAAACATCTCAACGACGCGCTGCACAACCCGCCGAGGAGGAAGCGAACGCACACGACGCTGGAAATCGCCGCGGCGTCGAGAGCGTTGGGACGCGCGGACGATGGGTTGACGCGCGATCGAGCGACGAGCGCGGAGGCACCGCGGGCGAGGGCGACGATGACGTTGGCGTCGAACGTGCGCGTCGTCGACGGCGCGGTGGTTCGCGTGGACGAGACGACGGCGGGAGGGACGCGCGGCGCGGTGTCGGCGAAGAGCTTGGCGGAGAGCGGAGCGCTGGGCAAGGCGAAGCGAAGGAAAGGTTTGTCCGAAGAAAATAGGTGGCGAACGATGGATAGGATTGAAAACGGAGGAACCGCGGGCGGCGCCGCGCTGCGAGAGGCTCGTCGAGCGGCATTGGGTCTCACGAGACGCGCCGCCGTCGCGGAGGACGAGGACGACGGACCGGTCGTCGTTCTGGCTGAAGAACTGTTGTTCGTCGATGGATGGGCGGTGGGAAAGAGCGCGACGCCGAAATCAATCGACGAGGATGCGCCTTCGACGCTCGAGGGTGCGCGCGATGTGAGATTGAAACCTTTGCGCGAGGCGACCATCGGACGGCGAAAAGAGCGTAAAAATCGTTCCAAGTCGTCTCTGCCGGCGTGTGGTGAGGGTGCGCTCTCCTTCGACGTCGATGAGTAACTGTGTTGTTGTAACTGTATTAGCGAACGTAAAATAGGCTTGAAAACATGAGTGATGTTGTTACATGATGACGCATTCTTGTTGCGATTCCTGCGCTGCGTTCCCCGCGCGTTGCGCCGGCGCCGCCGTAGACGTTTCACGCGAATTTCGATACGACTCCGGCGCTTTGAAACTCATGTGCGCGGCATTCTCACCACCACCCGGTTGTTTCAAGGCAGGTTTCGACGACTGCGGTCGCTGTTCCGCGTCGCGCGGCGCTGACTTTGGCGGCGGCGCCGGGGAGTTTGTGACCGACCGCATCGCCACCGCTTCTTCCCTCGCCCGCCGTTCGACGTCTCTCGTCTTCTTCACGGACGCATCTCCATCTAATTCTTCGATTTGTAACGTTTTACACTTTTCCACAGCCGCTTCGATGAGTCGCGCCACCTCGGGTTCTCTCGCCGGCGAGTCGCGCTCGGAAGACGCGGAACTCGCCGCTTCCTTCACCCCGTCCATCGGCGGCGGTCGAACGCTCGCCGTGGCCTCACTCGAGGACGATGAGTTAGCGCTCTCTAATTTTGCATCCTCCGCGACCTCTTCCTGCGTCCGCTCTTCTTCATCAATCATCTTCAAAAAATCGAGCCTCGTCGCGCCGGCGTCCACGCGTCCCCTGATTCGCGCCGACGCGCTCACACCGTCGTCCGCGCGACCGACCGCCACGGGCGTGTTGGGCATGGACCTTGCCCGTCTCTGCGCCTCCAATCTCGATCGAGCGCTGCTCACGCGCGCGAACGCCGCCTCCGTGGCGCGCCCTATCTCGTCCAGTGTTACCTCTGGGACAGTCGCGCCGCGAGTCTTCGCCATCGGCGACGAGCGCGCGGATTGCGACATCGCGCCGCTCGATGACTCGCGCGCACGCTCTCCTCGACCGTTCTATCGGCTCACTGTCGCTTGCGCGCCTCGAGCTCGGCGTTCGCGCGCTCTAACTCGCGCTCCGCACGATGGGACAGATATATCAAGCCCGTGGGTAAAACGCACAGCGCGAGAAGCGCGAGGACTCGATGTTCGAGGACAAAGTCTCTGAGAGCGTCTCTTAACGGTTTCAGCGCTTGATCCAAGCTCGAGTGCAAGAGCTCGAATTCCATGCCGTCAGGCGCGCAGTGAGGCGCGAGACGCGGCGAACGTCGACGAACCGGTCAACCGCGAAACCGATGAGAACGACGATTTGGTGGAGAAACGAATGATATAAATTTACAGCTTGCTCACCGTCACGGGCGCATCGAGTCGAACCGCCGCCGCCGGAAGTACCTTGTACGGATTCATGATGCCGTACGGGTCGAGTGCGCGTTTCATCGTCGCCATGAGTTCGACAGCGGCGCGGTCCTTGCTGTAATGAATCTCTTCGGCTTTCATCACCCCTAAGCCGTGTTCAGCGCTCACGCTACCCTTTTCATCGCGCGTGTACTCGTACACGAACGGTTCGATAACGTTCGCGAGCGCGTCGTTGTACTCGGCGCAGGATACGTTGAGATGTAAATTTCCGTCGCCCAAGTGACCGTAACCCAACACTTTCACGGACGCGCCAAACATCGGATCGAGTCGCTCGCGTAACGTCGTGACCAAGTTGTACATTCGAGCCGTAGGTAGAGACACGTCGTATTTGTACACCGCTCCCGCGTGCTTGAGCGCGACTGAGATGCGTTCGCGCAGCGTCCATAGCGCAAACGCGTGCTTCTCATCCTTTCCGACGACGCCATCCACCACGACGCGACGCTCTTTGACGAGCTTTAAGAAGCTATGCAATTTCTCGTCATCGTGGGCCGCGACGCTTCCGCTCGTCTCGACGACGACGTAAAAGGCGCACGGTGTTTCCGGAAGAGGATCGCGCGTCCCTTTGAGTTGCGACAATACTAAATCCAAACTCTCCCTATCGAAAAACTCGAACGCGCTCAGTATCTCCCCTAACCGAGCGCGCGCGAGCTTCAACATCTCCACGCACTGCGCAAACGTCTCCAATCCGAACAAGGCGACGTTGACGCTCAGAGGAGCGCGCGGCGTCATAATGGCAATCTTTGTCACGACGCCGAGCGTTCCCTCCGCGCCGATGAACATTTGTTTTAAATCGTACCCGGTGTTATCCTTTCTCAGCGTTCGAACGAGATCCAATATCTCCCCGTTCGGCAACACCACCTCCAATCCCAACACGCTCCCTCGCAGACTCCCATATCGCAACAGACGCAACCCGCCCGCGTTGGTCGACACGCAACCTCCCATCTGACACTTCCCCTTGGCGCCTAAATCCAGCGGCACCGTCATCCCTCTCGCCCGCACCGCGCTCTCCAACTCCTCCAACACCACCCCACTCTCACACACCGCGCACCCAGCGTCCTCATCGATCGATACGATCCTCTTCATGAGTTCGCACGACACCACCACCTCGTCCCTCGTCGGCGTCGCCCCGCCCACGAGTCCCGTGTTCCCTCCCTGCGGCACCACCGCCAGCCGTCGACGATAACACCGACGCAGAACCTCACTCACCTCTCTCGCGTCTCTCGGCAGCACGACGACCGCGGCGTCACCGACGTATTTGCCCATCCAGTCCGCGTTGTACTTGGCCTTGGCTTCGCGCGTCGTCAACACGCGCGCGTCGTCCCCGCCCAACGCCTCCACGAACGCGCGCACGTCGTCGGCGTCGACGGATGCGAACGGCCACGATCGCGTCGACGTCGTCGGCGCCATCTCGCTCGCGGTGCGACGCGCGCGACAGTGTGGGCGTCGACAGTGCGCGACGCGCTCAACTAACTTTTTTCAACTTTTACCCTCGTCGCGGCGATGAGTCACGACGAGCTCGTCGACGCGGCGACGCAGGTGGCGGGGAATCACGCGCACGGACGCATGGCGAAGCAGTCCAAGTGTGGGGCGTGGTTTTATAAGCCGCACGTCGGGGACGCGCGAAGCGAGACGGAGTTGACGTTTTACGTGGAGGTGCATCGATGGGCGCGATTGTCGGACAGTGCGGACGCGGAGGAGGCGGTGGAGGTGGAGGAGGCGGTGACGCTGCGGGGTGAGGGTGAGCGCGGTGCGGTGATAGACGGCGTGGACGCGCTGCGAGCGTTCGTTCGTCAACGGTTGCCGGTGTGTCCCGCGGTGTCCACGTCGAGACGGGACGACGCGCTGGAGGTCGAGGGATACCTTCGTTTGGCGAATCTCACGCAAGGGTACGAGCGACCCTGCGTGATAGACTTGAAGATAGGCGTGCGAACGTGGGACGCGCTGCACTCGACGACGTACGCGCAGAAGCGGACGAAATCGGAGGCGGGGACGACGCACGAGAGTTTGGGTTTTAAAGTGTGCGGGGCGCAGACGTACGACGGACGTGGGGCGTTGAAGCGGTTGACGAGGGAGGAATGTAAACAGATACGAATGAGCGACGAGTTGACGAAGGAGACGTTGCTCGAGTTCGTGCGCGATCCCGTCACGGGTGAGGCAAACACTTGGTTTTGGCCGGCGCTCGTCGGGCAACTGCTCGCCGAGCCGCTGAGAGAGCTTCCGTACCGTTTGGTTGGCACGTCGCTGCTTGTGGTCTACGAGAGTGGTAAGTTAAAACGTTCTGACGTCGCACCCTGTCGCGCGGAGTGGAACGGGTTCTGTGCGAAGGAGACGAAGCTGGAGGCGCGCTACATTGATTTTTGCCACGCCGTGCCGAAACCGGCGGGTCAACGTACAGATGAAAATTTGGAGGGGGGATTGAAACTTTTCCAACGTTTCGTGGAAAACTTTTAATACACACAGATATTTGCACTATTTCGACTATCGTTTACCGCCGATGGCTTTGAAGGCTTCGTTGATGCGAATGAACATTTTTGTGGCGACTTTGCGTTCGTTTTCAGATTTGTGCGCATGCTTGTCCGGATGCCACTCCAACGCCGCCCGCCTATATGCTTTGGCGATCTCTCTGTCAGACGCGTGCGTGTCGACGCCCAACGTTTTGTAATGCGCGTCGTGATCGTGCATCCCGCGGTCGCGCCGCTCCATGCGCCGCGCGCGCTCTTCGTTTGCTCTTCTCTCATACGCCCTCCTGCTCGCTTCTTGCTCTTCCGCCCACTTTTCACAGATCGAGTGTTCGAGATAATGACAACCACACACGGAGCAGTGGACCATGTGCTCGGGATTGTTCGCTTCTGACTGCGGAAATATGAGTTTGAAGCCTGAACATTCAGCGCATGCGGTACAACCGAGACGCTCGGCGCCCTGAATGGCATCGAACGTCGTCTCACATATCGATTCATTGCGATCGATGGCTTCCTGAACTCTTTCTGCGGCGATTCGCGCGCGGTGCCTACGCGCATTCGCTTCGTTTTCCTTTTTATCCTTTTCCATGCGTTCACGCAGAAGTATCCGCGCTAGCTCCTTCTGCGTCGCGTGCGTCGTCGATTCGCACCCGCATCTCGCGCACCTCTCACCATCCGCCGCGAGCAGCAAGGAATTGTACAACATTTGGAAACTCGCCTTGTCCATTCGCGACTCTACGTTCGGCAAGGGCGGACGTTTCCACGTGGAGAGTTTGGCAAAAGAAGAGCACTCATCGCATCCCTTACACGGACCGCGAACGACGCCTTCGTCATCAACGTCACCCATGGCTTTTTGTGGGATTTGTGGCTTTAACAAATCAGTGAGTGTGTCAATCTTAAATCCAGGAGCTCTGACGTTCTTCGTTTCGTTTGTTCGTTTTCGTTTTTCGACGTTGATTGGTTTGATTCTATCCACAGTTCCATTTCGTAAAAATTGCTCCTCCTCCCACTTCTCAGCCCACGCGGCGTCACCGTCACCCTGGCGTTCTCCTTCTCGTTCATCGTCCGTCAATGCGTTTCTATTCTCAAACTCTTGGAAAAAATAGAGAAGTTCGTGCAAATGCGCGTCCTCGCCATCGTCTTTGTCGTCGTCCGACGCGGTCGCATCCACCTTCAGCCTGCGCGCGAGGCAATTCTCATCCTCTTCTTCCTCGGGGGCGCCGATGTCATCGTCGTCACTGCTTAATATTTCGACGCGCGACGTCGTGTTCGTCGCAGCGTCTCGCGGAGATTTCGTCGTCGTCGTCGTCGTCGTCGTCGTCGTCGTCGCGATTTCTTCCATGAGCGTTTGCGTGGTGACGGTTCGACGATCGCGCTCCTCGCCATTCGCGACGACGGGATCGGTGACGTCGCTTTCAGACAGCTGAGAGATCGTGTCGCGAACATCGCACAATAACTCTTCCAACCGCGTCAAGAGCGTTTTCATCTCCTCGATTGACGCTCGCGGAACGTGAGCTTCGACATCCGTGGTGCGCGTTTGAACGACGCGCGCCCGCGTCGGCGCGGTCACCGCCGCCGGCGCGCGCGCGCGATGTTCACGACGTTTTGAATCTTTCGAGCTCACCACGGGCGCGTTCAGTGTCTCCAATCCCTCTCGCGCCGTTTCAGACGTCGGGTCGAGTTTCAACGCGAGCCCGAACGCCCGTTTCGCCGCCTCTCGCTGACCGAGCGCCATGTGCGCCACGCCCACGCGACACCTCGCTTTCGCCCACTGCCCGTCCAGATCCACCGCTCGCTCTCCATCGCGCAGCGCCTGAGAAAACTTCCCGAGCTTCATGAAACACGCCGACCGATTGCTAAAACTCTTCGCGTCTCCCCCGCGCGCCTCCAGCGCCGCGGTGAAACACCTCACCGCGTCCTCGTATCGTCCGTCGTCGTACGCGTCGTTCCCTCTCTCCCGCCAATCCGCGCACTCGTCCACCTCGTGCGCGTCGCTCGAGCACCCACACCTCGAACAATTCGTCAGCGTCGCGTCGTTGTACGGATGCACACCGTCTCCGCGTCGCTCGTACTCGTTTGCTTTTTTCAGGTACCCACCCACACACTCATCGCATCCCTCGCACCGACCCCGCACTCGGCCGAACAGGTCCCTGTTCGTCTCCGCGTCTCTCACCAAGTGTCTCTCCGCCCGTCGCGCGCGCATCGCGTCGTCTTCGCGCGCGCGTCACTCGACGAGACGACCGAGACGAGACGAATGATGGCGCGAATGAATGAATGCGTTACGAATCGACGCGGAGACGCGAAAACGCCTGCATGATATGTGATACATGTTCGGACATTCGGTACATACTCGAAATCATAGCGTCATCCCGACGATCGACCGATTCGATTCGATCGCGCGCGTCGCGTTCGTCGCGCGTCACACCGAACGACGCGACTCCTCGCGCGGTCCCTCGTTCGCTCGTCGAGCCCGACACTCGCGTCGTCCACTCGACACGATGACGATGACGACGATGACGATGAAGACGATGACGACCCGCGCGACGGTGATGACGCAGACGCGACGTCAGCGACGATCGGGCGCGCGGTGTGCGGTGACGACGACGGCGCGCGCGAATGCGTCGTCGTGGATGGAGGAGACGAAAGAAACCGTCGCGCGTGCGGTCGTCGGGTGCGCGGTGGCGTGCGCGATGACGACGACGGCGGCGGCGTGGGCGGATTCATTGCCGGAGGAGGAGGACGTCAAGGTGCTCTGCGACGCGACGTGCGAAAAAGCGCTCGAGAGCAAGGAGATGGTGACCACGAAGAGTGGATTGCAGTACAAGGACATCGTCGAGGGCGATGGCGTCGAACCGCCGGTCGGGTTCCAGGTGGTGGTGGATTACATCGCCATGGATGAGAAGGGACGCGTCTTCGATAACAGCTTGGAGAAGGGCAAGCCGAACGATATTCGCGTCGTGGATTGCGTCGGCACGGGCGATTACGATTCGTGCACGGTGATTCCTGGATTTGACGAAGGTTTACTGACGATGAAATCCGGGGGTATTCGTCGACTGTACATCCCGGGTGATCTCGCGTTCCCGAAGGGCTTGGCGTCGGCGCCGGGTCGACCCAAGGTCGGCGCCAAGGCGCCCGTCATCTTCGACGCGCACCTCCTGTACATCCCGGGCTTTGACTGATTTCATAAAAAGAATGAAATATTCATCACAATCATCACAATCATCACGATTATCGTTCTCAATAATCCTCGCCGCGCGTCAAAACTTCGACCCCAGAGGAGGGTTTCAATAAAATCGTGTGTTCGTATTGGGCGACGTACGATCCCTTGACGTCGCACAGCGGAGGGTACGGTTGGACGATGCCGTTATCGCACAAGTTTTTCAGCGCCATCGAGTAACGCGTCTCGCCCAGACGGTCGAGGTACCGCTTGCAGAAGGCCAACGTGCCGAAGTTTCGGTCGATGACGCCGAGCAACTTCTTGGCGCTTGGAAGACGAAGCGGAACGTGGCCGACGTCGAAATTCTTCATGTAGTGACTGCATTCACCGTCTTCGATGACGTATCTGCGTTTGGGAGAGAAAACAGAGACGCGTCGTGATCGGTCAGTATCGAATCGCGCGCGCGCGTGTCGTCGAAACGCCGTCGACACATTGAAAATGTCAAGACCAATGGAGGCTGCACGAACACTGGGAGGTCTCGCCGGGCGAGGTAACGCGCAGTACTATGATATCTTGTTCGATGTACGATCTCGGCGACGTGCCGGCCCGGAAAAACTCCAGACACTAAGAAAACCACTGTAAGCGTCACGAGTGACGGTTTTCGCCGCGTGTAATTCGCCGAAATCGAAGCGAGATAAAAAAAACAAAAAACAAAGAAACGACGAAACGCGCGCTCGACGCGTACGCACCCTCTACCGGTCGAACCGAACGTCTCGATGGCGTAATATTCGCCCTCTTCCATCTTGGTTTGCACACCACCGCGCACGATGGGCACGCTCTTACCCGCGTGAATGCGGTACGGATCGATGGAGTGTCCATTCAGGTTGCTGCAACACTTCACTTGGTACTCTTTCCCGTGAATTTCCACGGTGTGCGATTCCATCACTTCCTGGACGGCTTCGCCGATATCGCACAGACGCACGTCGATTCCGGCCGATTTGATACCTGTCTCCGTCGCCTCGTTCACCGCCTTCAACAACGGATCGTACATGTCGTTAAACGTCTTGGTGAACGCGCAGTCGATGATGCGTCCCTTGACTTGAACCCCAAAATCAAACTTGATGACGTCGTCCTTATCGATCACGCTCTCGCACCCACCGTTCGGCGTCCAGTGCGCGGCGACGTGATTCTTCGAGCATCCCGTTGGGAACGCCACCCCAGCCTCCAAACCTCGCTCTTCGATCAATCTCCGCACGCTATTCTCCAGCGTCTCGCACACGTCAATGTACTTCATGCCCGGTTTCACCCATTCCGAAATGTACTGTCTCACCTCTCTGTGCACCTCCGCGCACTGCCTCGCCTCGTTGTACAAATTTTCTTCCAATCGCTCCAACTCGCGCTTTTCCTCGTCCGTCTCTCTCCACAGATTATGGTCGTGGTGCGCGAGGATCTCCCCCGTCGGATACTTGTTGTCCGGGAACAACTCTCTCACCGGCACCGACGGCGGCGCCGTCTGTTTCCCGCCCGGATACGTCTTGGACGTCATCGACGACGCCGTCTTTTTCTTCTTTTTTTTCTTCTTCCTCTTCTTCGCCGCCGCGTCCGTCTCTCCACCGCCGTTCTCCGCGCCGCCGTCCTCCTCGCGGTCGTCGTCGTCGTCGCCCACGCGCATCTCGCGCACGCCCTCGACGAGCGCGTCGGACGCGTCGACGTCGCGCGTCGCGTCGTCGACGTCGGCGTCGGCCGCGCCCGTCGTCGGCGTCGGCGTCGCCATCGCGTCGCCGTGTGTCGTCTCGGAATTCATCGTCGTCACTCAGAGTCACGCCAACTCGATCGATCGTCGTCGTCATGAACCGTCTCGAGCGTCGACGCGCGGCGAAAGAGGCGAAGCGCGAATCGAAAACGTCGCAATCGAGGTCGGGACGCGTCGCCGCGGACGACGGGGAGATTCGCGCGACGACGGCGATCGAAGATGTCGTCGGTGATGCATCTTCAACTGATGCCGACGACGATCGCGCGACGACGACGCCGACGACGACGACAGCGACGACGACGACGCGCGGGAAAAAGAAAGGACGACGGAGTGCGCGCGCGGGGGACGGTGCGAACGAAGAGGTTGGGTTTTGGGGACGAATCTCGTGGTTACATTTGTTCTTTCTGGGCATGTTCGCGTTGCCCACGGCGTTCGCGCTCTTGGACTACTTTTTCGCGTTCACGCCGCCGCCGGGACAAGGGTACGGGTCGCTCACGCCCGAGGCGAGGATGATCAGAGAGAAGATTAAGGCGTTTTATTCCGAGTATAATCCGGAGAAATTGCGAACGGTGGATGAGTTGATGATTAAATATAAAGGGCGGGAGCGGGCGTTGTACAATACGATTAAGAAAAAGTATCGACGAAGCGGGGCGAAACGCGTGGATCAGCGGTTCGACGAGTAGTGAGTGGTCGTGCGTTCGTGCGTGCGTTTTAATTTTCATATTTCAAAGCGCGTGGTGCTACATAATACTCTACAATAATGCGTGCGTCCCGTCAGTGGTGGTCGTGGTCGTGATGGACGTCGACTCGGCTCAACAAGAATTTCGTATTCGTGAAATCCTGTAAGAGCGGGTTGTACCCGCTTCCGGTCGTCGTCGCGTTGAGATCGGCGTAGTCGGTCATGAAATTTTTCGTGGTGACGATGGAACACAGACGCGCGTTCGATCGGTGTTCATTGTGACTCGACGTCATGAAATCGATGCCGCGAAGCGTGTCGAAACACGTCGGGAAAAACACGTCGACGGAACCCTCCTGTTGCGTCGGTAACAGGTAGGTGTCGTGATCGACGGTTCGACCGCCCTCGCGCTGACTCGCCACCAGAGGCGCGTTGACACCCTCGATGCACACGTTGGGTAAACTATCAAAGTCGGCGGCGATGAGTCGATGGTTCGGCCGCGCGGCGTGGAGTGTCTCCATGAGTTTCACCGCACCCGTGGGCACGAACCACGCCTCACCACCGCTCGAACTCAACGATTTAAACGCGCTCCGTATCGAGTGCATTATACCTCGAGGTCGATACGCCCCGCCGTCACCGCTCACCGCTAAATCCGCCGTCAAATCGATTGCCTGCAGCGTCCTCTCGATCAACGCGTCCTCCAACGGCGCGTCTCGCTCCTCGAGTGCCCCAGTCGTCGAATTTTTCTGTACGACCGTCTGCATCCACTCACCCTCACCGCGCGTTGGACGCCACACTCTGTCGTGGGGAAGATTATCCAAAACCTCGAGCGCGATGACGAAACACGCCTCGTCCTTTGTCGCCCCCCACGCCGCAACCGTCGTCGCATCGCCCACCACGGCGGTGTGCACACCCTTCCCGTGACCGTTCGCCCGCGCGCGCGCGCTCTGAGCGTCAGCTAACGGCTTACTAATGTCTATGGACGTGTACCGCATCTTTTCGTACACCTTTGGCGCCCGTCGCCGCACCGCGTCTAAAAATCCCGTCGCAAACGTCCCCGTCCCGCCGCCGATTTCGTACACTCGCAGCGTCTCCAACCCCTCGTCCTGGTCCTCGTCCCCGCGATGCGTCTCCAACACGTAATTTACCACCGCATCCGCGTAGTGCGGGGAGAAAATCTCCGCGGGCGTCAACCATTGCGCGCCCAGTTTCGCGTACCGGCGGTTGAGCTCGTCAAAGTAATCATCTTGTCCCCGAAGCGCCCTGAAATCGATCGCGCCGTCTTCCATGCGTCCCACGGGCGTGCGTCGAAGCGCGTCGTGCGTGAAGTATCCCGTGCGCGGGGCGTAGAGCGCGTCGTGGAGGTGATGACGGAGCAGACGAGGCGCGTCGTCCCGCGCGCTCAACGTCGAGCTCGAGCTCGAGGTTCGAGTGCGCGGGACAACGAGCGCGCGCGCGCGGTCGACCGTCGACGAGGATGTCGAGGCGAGCGCGCGCGCGAGGAGGTCGACGTCTCGACGGCGCGCGCGCATCGAGGTCGTCGGTGGACGACGGTGGTCGAGGACTGGCGTGCGCGCGTGCGGAGAGACTGGGGGCCTCGAGCGCGGCGAAGAGCGAGCGCGCAGTTCTTAAAATAATCAAAGCTTGGAGCGACGGATCTCCATCTTGGCTATGGTTTCTAAGTGGACCTCATCCGGACCGTCGGCGAGACGGAGCGTGCGCGCGCCGGCGTAGAGACGGGCGAGCGGAGTGTCTTGACTGACGCCGGCACCGCCGTGAATTTGGATGGCGGCGTCGATGACGGAGAGCGCAGCGGCCGGAGCGGCGACTTTACACGCGGCGACTGCGCCGCGCGCCACCTTGATGCCGTTAACATCGAGCGAGTGCGCCGCCTGGAGCGTCAAGAGGCGAGCACCGTCCAGCGTGACACGACACTTGCCAAGTCGTTGAAGGACGCTGCCGTTTTTGACGAGCGGCGCGCCGAACGCGACGCGACATTTCGCGCGTTCGCTCGCGAGTTGCAACGCTCTTTCGCCCATGCCGATCAAACGCATGCAGTGATGTAAGCGCCCTGGACCGAGACGTCCCTGCGCTATCTCGAATCCTCGACCTTCGCCCAATAAAATGCTCGCCGCGGCATCGATGCGCACGTTCTTGAAAATCACTTCGGCGTGTCCGTGCGGGGCGTCGTCGTAGCCGAACACCGTCAGAGGACGAACGACTTGCACGCCCGGGGCATCCATATCGCACAACACCATACTCTGTTGACGATGTTTCGCCACGCCCGAATCATCGCGAGCGGTTTTACCCATAAAGATGATGACTTTGCATCTTGGATCGCACGCGCCCGAGGTCCACCATTTCCTCCCGTTCAACACGTATTGCGCACCCTCGCGCGTGATGGCGCTCTCTATGTTCGTCGCGTCAGAACTCGCCACCGCGGGTTCAGTCATCGCAAAGCACGATCGAATCTCACCCGTGAGCAACGGGCGTAACCATTTTTCTTGCTGCGCCGCCGTGCCGTAGCGCAGGAGCACCTCCATGTTCCCCGTATCCGGCGCAGAACAGTTAAAAGCCTCGCTCGCCCACACGCTTCGACCCATGACTTCGGCGAGATGCGCGTACTCGAGATTGGTCAATCCGGGACCAGCGAAAAGAGCGGATTCTTCGCCGTCGGTGGCTCGGATTTTCAAGAGCGCGGCGCTGTCAATCGGTAACCACAGGTTCCAGAGACCCGCCTTCTTGGCCGCGCGTTTGAGCGATTCTACGACGGGCGACACGCTCCAACGCTCAGCCGTGATCGCGTGCGACTCGAGCTCTTCCTCCGCTCGGTACACGTGCGCGTGCATAAAGTGCTTCAGCTTTTTCAACAACGCCGCCGCCTTGGTGCTCGGTTCAAATCCGACCGCCGACGAAGGTCCTACGGCTGGTCGATCGAGACCCGAAAGCTCGGACACACCCCGCGGCACGTTCACACCTTTGACGACGACGAGGGCGCGTTTCGCAAACACATCCACAAGTTTACCCATTTCGTGCGCGTTGGCGCTCGAAGCGTTCCCTTGCAAAGCTCTCGCTCTGACGCCCGCGAGAATCGCCGCACCGCGGAACAGCGACAACGCCACGTAGAAGGGCCACGTCGTCGAATCGCTCGTCGTCATCGGATTCGGTAGACCGCTCGATTGCGACCACATGCGCACGTATTCCTCCTCTCGCGGGATTCCTGGCGGAAGCGCCGTCGGATCGAGCGTCGGATACAAATCCAAACCGGGCGGTAAATAATACGGCAAACAATTAAACGCCACATCCGCGTACGGCGCACCGACGGTGCTCAATTCCCAATCTAAAACGGCCAACACTTTCACGTCGGCGTCGTTCGCGTGCCGACCGCGACTCAACACCAAGTTATCCAAACGAAAATCTCCGTGCACGAGACGCCCGCTAATCTCTCGCTTGGGCACGTTCGCGCGCAACCACGCGATGAGATCGACCATGGACGACTCCACGCTCACACCGACGTTCGGCCTCACGCTCGCCTCGTACTGTTTCGCCCATCGCTCCAATTGTCTCTCGCTGTATCGCTCCGGTTTCCCAAAGTCGCCCAAACCCGCGGCGACGACGTCCACCGAGTGTAACGCTCCCAGCGTCTCCGCCATCGCTCGGTACACCGAGGCCCGTCGCAACGAACCGCACGTCTCCATGCCCGGTTGGAGATAAATGTCTCCATCGACGAAGGACATGACGTAAAACGACTCTCCCAGCACGCGCGCGTCTTCGCACAGCGCGAGCGCCTTGGGCACGGGCACTCGCGTGCCTTCCAGCGCGCGCATGACGGCGTACTCGCGTTCGACGGCGTGCGCAGACTTTAAGAGCGCTCCCGGTGGCTTTTTCCGAAGGACGTACATCCCGCACACCTCCCCGGCGCTCGTCAACGCGGCGATCTTGTACGTCGGGTTCGACTGCCCGTGCGCAAACTGCTCGACGTCGATCGATGCGCATTTCCGGGGAAACTCGCGCACGTGGCGTCGACAGTAGCGCAGCAACGCGCGCTCATCTATGGGTTGGCGACACCGCCCCATCGCGCGATGACAGCGCGCGCGGTCGTGTGAGGCTGAGAGGCGGGCGCTCGTTGTGGAGAGTCGGCTGCTGTGGTATTCATATCAAATCTTGCGCGGGAGCGATTTCGCGATCGTTTAATCGTCTTCTTCTTGGAACAACAAGTAAATGACGGCGGCGGACAAGCCCACGAAGGCGAAGGGCGCGGCACCGGCGCCGTATCCTTGTCTGCGGACGTTGCGGAATGAGTTGCGGTCGAGCGAGCCAGAGTACTTCTTGGTGGCCTTGGGCTTCGTCATCTTGGGCTTCGTCATCTTGGGCTTGGTCGTCTTGGGCTTGGTCGTCTCCTTCGCGGCGTAGCTCTTGCTAATCTTCTTCTCGCCCGCACGTCTCGCGGCGGGAGATTTTTTCGCGTTCGCCGACGGCGCCTCGCGGGAACGGAACGCCTTGAGTTCAGCTTCCTTCTCTTCGCTCGTTTTCGCGCGGAGGGCTTCGACGCGCGCGCGTTGCGCGTCGCGACGCGCGCGGGCGGCCGCGGTCTCTTCATCGGCTTGACGCTTTCTCGCATCGAGTTGCGCCTTCTTCTCGGCGCGGCGGGCATCGACGGCGGCTTGCGCGGAGGCGTCTCTCTCCTTCTTTTGCGCCGCTCGCTTGGCGTCTTGCTCCGCCGTTCGCGCGGCGCTTTGCGCCTTGATCTGGGCGAGCTTCGCGGCGTTCTCTTCGCGGTTTTGCTGCGCTCTGACGGTCGCATTCGTCGGCGCTTGTCGAACGCGCGTCGTCTTTGTCTTCGCGGCGGTCGCCGGCGCATCCTTCACCAACTTTTCCCAGTTCCAAGATTTAAATTCGTCGTTGTCCTTGTCGTCGTCCAACGGCTTGACACCCTCCGCGTTCATCTCGACCGCGCGTTCGTACTGATCCTCGACGTCCAGGGTCTTTTGGTACAGCGCCTGCACCTGCGCGTCGATGGATTCCGCCTCCGCCGCGACGGACGCATTCCCGCCGCTCATCGTCACCGCGCACGCCACCATCGCCGCGCACGCGAATCGCGCCGCACCCGGCACCACGAAACAATCGTTTCGTCCCTCGACGTCATCGCTCGGCGTCTCTTTCGCGCGTCTCGCGCGTTCGCGTCCCGCGCGTCCCGCGCCGTTATCCGTCGCCAATTCTCGTCCCGCGCGCGGCGTCGTCTTCGCCCCTCGCACCGTCGCGCGTCGTCCGAATCGTTCGACCACCGATGCCCGCGACGACATCATCATCATCGCCATGTTTCCGCGTCCGTCGGCACCCCACGCGTCGTCGTGTGACGCGTACGCCGCGCACGATCCGTCCGATCGCCGAGTCCCAGACTGGCGACCGTTTGGAGTCCAAACCCTAAACCCTAACTTTGTTAGCTTTTACGTCGACATCGCTCGTAGATCGACTCTCGAAACGGAGTGTACGCGCGCGCGAAGAGATGACGCGCACCGGTCCCAGGCTCGACACGCGCGACGTCCGCGCCGACGCCGACGTCGACGTCGTCTTCACGGCGCTCATTCGTCCGTTTGTACCGTCTCGCGGTCGTCGCACACGGTGTTTTACGCCGTCTTCGCGCGCGTCGCGCGGCGTCTTCGCGCGCGCGCGAGGCAAAGGTCACCCGTCCTCGTCTCGCCCCCCCCCTCGTTCGCGCGACATCCGCGCGGCGACACCACCTCCGATCGTCGACCGCGTGAACGGTCTCGCGCGCGCGTCCACCGTCGTCCCCGTCGTCGTCGTCCTCACCGCGTCTCCGTCGCCGTCATCATCCGTCCCCGTTCCCACGCCGACCGCCGCGCCTTGTCCTCGGTCGTCGCCTCGCGCGCGCCCGCGCCTCGCGCGCGTCGGCCGCGTCGTCACCGCGTACGAGATGTTCGCGCACGCCAACACCGCGAGCGCGGCGTACGCGGTGGCCCTCCCCGGCGGGCGCAGGCGAGAGAGGACGTACGCCGCGAACGTCATCGTCGCGCGCGCGTCCTCGTCTGGGGACATGCGCGCGACCGGTATGCGCGGTGACGCGCGTCGACGCGCGCGGACGACGACGACGACGACGACGACGACGCGCGCGTTGGTCGTCTGCGCGTGCGCGTGCGCGTGCGCGTGGGCGTGGGCGGCGACGCGGGAGGATGATGACGATGATGACGGGACGCGCGACGGTTGGGCGCAAAAATGGTGGTGGGGCGACGACGGGCGCGACGGGCGCGACGGACGTCGTCGTCGACGCGGGTGGGTGGTGCGAACCGCGATGTCGACGCTCGTGCCGCTCGATGCGTGGGTGAGACGAACGGTGAGACGTTGGCTCGACACCGACGGGACGGGCGGGACGGCGACGGCGAACGGATTCGTCGACCCGTCGCTCCCCATATACGTCGTCGGCGCGACGTCGTGTAAACAATTGGAGCGACGGTTGGGGAAAGAGTTGTGGGAGTGGTTCGTGGACGCGTTGTCCGTGTCGCCGACGAGTCCGGGTCGCGCGCGTCTCGCCGCGGTGTTGAGCGACGCGCGCACGACGGCGCAGTTGGACGAGACGTTCGACGAGTTGGCGAAGAGGTACCCTCGCGAGGGGGACGAGGGGGACGGGGGGGATGGGGACGACGACGGCGTCGTCTCGTTGAGCGCGGCGGCATTGGTGAAATTTAGCGACGGCATCACGGGTTCCATTCGACCCGTGCTCGCGCCGCACGACTCCGCGGTGGAGATTCGACCGGCGACGGAGAGCGAACACGCATTTTTACTGGACAATTTCGATCTCTTATTCCCACCGAGCGACCCGTTAGATCGGTCGACGTGGCACGCGCTGGCGAAACTCATCTTCGTGCGAAGAATCATCAAGGCGCTCGTGGCGGACTTTGGAGGTTTGGTCGCCGTGCAGCGAGGACTCGCCGAACCGCTCGTCGTGGACGTCCGCGTCGTCCTCGACGGCGACGTCGTCTTTCGCGTGCACACCGTGGCGCCGAAATCGGACGCGAGCGACTTTGCGGGACGACGTTTGGGCGTCATCTCCGAGGACGCGTGAGTCGTCGTCGTCGTCTTTGTTTTGTAGTATACGGCGGTCGCGCGCCGCCGTGCGTAGCGTGTCAGCGCGCGTGAGAGTCTGTACGTTGTAATCATCGTCATTGCGTCGCGCGCACGTCCGCGCGTGCGCGTGCGTGTGTGTGTGAACGCGTCGACGCGCGCGTGTTCGATCGATTTCGAGCGACGCGAGAGGCGCTTCGCGCGCGAGAGACGCCGTCGACGTTCGCTCGGTCGGTAGAAGAGGGTGTTATCGCGAGACGCGCACCCTCGCGGCGCGTGACGGCGCGCGAGGGCGAGCGCTCGGGGTTCCAAACGCGAGAGGACCATGCCTTCGCCTGCGAAAACGAGCGTGCGGCGCGGATACTCGTCCGGGGATCTCGGAAGACGACCCAAGGAGGCGACGAACGTCACCGTGCTCGTCTTTGCCAATTTAGGATTATTAGCCTTCTTTCTGGGCGGCGTGTATTACGTGCTCTCGGGTTGGGACCAGACGGCAATTCTGTGTGTCGTGGGATACGTGTGCTGTGGCATGGCGTTGGCGGTGCCGTCGATGACGTTCGCACAGTCGGCGAGCGAGAGGAGGGAGGCGGAGGCAATGTCGAGCGCAGTGTCGAGCGAACAGGCGGATCCGCGCGCGTGGTGGCGCGTCATGGCGGCGTTTTTAAACATTCTGGGATTGGTGTTGGGGATTATGGGATCGTTGCTGTACTCGCCCGGGTTCGACAAGTGGGCGACGGATGGAAAATTAGACCCGTACGTGAGCGAGGCGGATTTCGAGTACCTGACGGATAGAGCGAATGTGATTTGGGCCATTTCGTTTCTTTTGTTTCCGATCGGGTCTTGGTTCTTCTTGTACGACAAGAAACTGTCGCTCAAGGAGCGCGCCGAGGCGAGAGGCATCAGACCGCCGGGATATTTTTCGCAAGAGCTCTATCTGTACGTCTGGATTGAGATTTCTCTTTGTATCTTCGCCGTCGGAGGTATGATGTTTTGTTTCGACGAGCACGAGTATCTTCTCGTCGCTGCGCTCGTGTTGTTCTTCATCGGTGGTAGCGTCAAGGCGGGTCTCATGTTTCACGAGTTGAAGCTGTACTTCGGCGGTTCGTGCGACGAAGTGCGCGACGCGGACGAAGAAACCCCTCTTATGGAATAGCGTAAAATTTACTCGTTAGCTTGATTCCACGCGCGTCGCTCGCGCCGCCGTTCACTAGGAACCGTTGTGATTAGATTACAGAATGAACGGTCGACTATTTTCCGTGCGCGCGGTCAACACCTCCACACCATCCGACGTGATGAGCAGCGTGTGCTCGTACTGCGCGCTTCGAGCGCCGTTCGTCGTCACGGCGGTCCATCCATCTGGCCAGTGCACCACCTTGTGCGAGGAAGATTCGTTAAACATCGGTTCGATCGTGAACGTCATCCCCTCCTTCATGACACCGACCGCTTTATTCTTCGCGTAATGCGGCACGTTCGGCGCGCAGTGGAAGAGCTCACCGATGCCGTGCCCGCAAAAATCCTTCACGCTGGCGTATCCTCCCCGCGCCGCCTCGTCGGCGATAATCTCTCCCAAGTCTCTGAATCGTCGTCCCGGTCTGCAATGCGCGATCGCCTTGTCCAGTGCTCGACGCGTGCAATCCATGAGCTTTTGCGCCGTCTTCGACTTGGCCCCGCCCTTACCGACGTAATACGTTTCGTTCAAATCGCCGTGGTACCCGTCGAGGCGAACGGTGATGTCCAGATTGACGACGTCGCCCTCGCGCAACGGTCTCGAGTCGGGAATCCCGTGACACACCACCTCGTTCACCGACGTGCACAGAGATTTCGGAAACCCCATGTAATTAAGCGGCGACGGGTACGCGCCGTTCCCGACCGTCACCGCGTGACAGATTCTATCGAGTTGCTCCGTCGTCACGCCCGGTTCAACGGCCCACGCGACGACGTCCATGACGTGTCTCGCCAGCGAACAGGCTGCGCGCATCCCCTCTCGCGCCTTGTGCGTCTTCACCTCGATCGCGCTCTGATATCTCGAACCGAACTCCTCGTCCGGCCATCCCGACGTCGCGTAATCGGGCGGCGTCAACCCGCTCGGATACGTCCGTTTCGCCGTCGTCGGAAATGGTCTCAACGACCCCGTCCAAGCAAACGTCGGCATCGTCCCCGCCCTCGAGCTTCGCCTCGCCCCCGGATTTTGGACGTGGAACTTCATCTCACCGTCATCCACCGCGTCCCACCGCGTCATCGTCGCTCGAACGTCGTCTAGAGAGCGCCATTTTCTCGTCGCCGCCGCCTCGCGTCTCGCCGCCGCCTCGCGCGCGTCGTCCCCGTCGTCTCTCTCCGTCTCGATCTCTCTCGAGCGCTCCTCGTCCGTGCCCCACGATTCATCGGAACCGTATCCCTCGACACCACCGGACGACGAACTCGCGTCGTCGTCGTCGTCGCTCTGGTCGTCGTCGCTCTCGTCCCGTCCCGCCGCCTCCAACCGCCCGAGCAACTCGACGCTCCCTCCTCGCGCGCTAAACCTCGCGTCGGCGCCGGCGAAGACGAGACGCAGCGGCTCGCTCTCTCGCTCCCCCGGAATCAAACGCACGATCACGAACGCGGGTCCACCGTCGACGCGTGCGCGCACGGAGACGACGCGGGCGCCGCCGCCGGTGGAGGACACGTCGTCGTCGACGGCGACGAGGGACGCGCCGGTGAGCTCGAGCTCGGTCTCGCCGAGCGCGCGGTGACGGAAATATCTCGGCGCGTTCGGGTCCACGCGAAGGGTGATGGACATGGCGACGCGCGACGGCGCGACGCGCGATGGGGAAGTCCCGCCGGGACGCGACGACGTCGTTCTCCGTCGTCGTCCTCGGTCTTCGCAGTACGTCGACGGGGTGTGCGTGCGCGCGTGCGTGAGCTAGTACACTAGTGTAGTATTACGTTGAAACAATGTGCGCGCCTTCTCTTCAGTCTTCTCTTTTGTGTGTATCGTTCGGCGTTCGCCGTCACGCCGTCACGCCGTCGCCGCCGCCCTCCGCGCGCCACCTCGCCCATCTCTGTAAATTATACGCCTGCACGTTCGCGTTCGCCGTGTGACACGCGAGCAAGATGTAATTCCTCGGTTGCACTCTCCACGCGAATCGCATGAAGAGTCCAGAGTACACGACGAGCGCCCCCGTCATCGGTCCGCTGATCATGTGCTCCGGCTTCGAGGTATCCGCCAAACCCTGCATGGATGAAATGGGCGTCGACCGGGGCCGTCGCGTCGAGTCGTCAGTGTCGACGAAACATGGAAAAAGTGCGAGAGGATATCGTCACGCGTCGATCGGTCGGCCCTCGCGCGCGCGTCGCGTCGACGTCGCGCGCGCACGCCTCGCGCCCAATGGTCGAGTTCGAGTCTCTCGTCGTCGGGGCGCGACGCGGACGCACCGCGAGGACGAATCCCCAGTTGGCCACCGGGCCCCAAAAATGCGTCGTCTTCGGTCCCGTGGGACTGTTGATGAACGCGCGAAGCGACATGTCGCGTCGTCGTCGAGAGGGTCGTCGCGCACTGCCGCAGGTGATGATAACTTTTTTTTTCTTTTTCGCCTCGTCACTCGTCGACGCCGCGACGGACGGACGCGCTCGATGGAGACGCGAGGGACGGGTCGAGAATCGAACGGACGCGAGATTGCGAGATGGAGCGACGCGGGCGACGTCGTCGTCGGTTCGGCTCGAGGATGCGTCGTCGTCGAGGTGCGCGCGCGCGACGAGAGTGTTTTTTGCCCAAATGCAAAAGTGACGTGATTCAGACGACTGACGACGACGACGACGCGGTAGGCGAGCGAGACGACGCGCGCGGACGATCGCGTTCCGTCATTTGAGTGCGTGACGCTCGGTGTCGCTCGACGCGGAACGCGAGTGTGGCCTCGCGGTGGGGAGGAGGCGAGGAAGAGCGCGCGGCGGTTGGAGACGAGTCGAGGTCGGTTTTCGGCGCGCGCGGGCGACGAAGACGAGGCGGAGGACGACGAGGCGGACGCGCGTGAACTCGTGCGATGCGTCGATTGGTCGTCCATCGGGGCGTGTGGGAGCGGGGAGAGGTGCGCGTTGGCGACGTGTTCGACGCGCGGCGCGTGCGAGGTGTTCGCGCCGCCGAGAGGAGAGACGAGCGCGTGGACGCGCGCGGTGGACGTGAGCGAGGCGTGGCGACGCGCGTGTTGCGTCGAGAACGAAGATGACGTGTTAGAGGCGCTCGTGGTGGAAGAGCCCGTGCGCGTGGATGAATCCTCGAGCGTTCGACCGACACGTGCGCGTGAGCTCGCCTCGAGTGTCGCCGCGCGAGAGAGAGACGCCGAGACGATGAAGATGGAACTCGACGACGCGGAGGCGATGAAACAGGTGATGGAATCGACGCCTCTGTTACAACCGTCTCGATCATCCATCGACGAAGCGGAGGGTGGGGACGACGTGTACGTGTACGGCGCGCTTCGAAGCGGTGCGCGTGCGGAGACGTCAGCGGGCGCCGACGCATCGACGTGGCGCTTGGGAACCATCGTCTCTGCGAATTTCAACGCCGCCACGCGCGCGCGCATCGAGTACGACGCGCGAGACGCTCGAGGAGAATTCTTAGTGTGGTCATCGCTCGAACGTCGGCGACCGGACGATGCTGGTGTGGTGACGTTTCCGCCGGAATCGTCGCTCGTCGCTTGTTCGGCGCCGCCCACGGCGAAGAAACGGGCGCGTCCGATGCCGCAACGCCGCGACGAAGACGTGTCTACGCTTCGAGAGGGGGAGTACATAGAAATCATGCGTGTGAACGAAGCGGCGACGTGGCGGTTGGCGAGAGTGTGCGAGGTGGACGGTCGAAAGATGCGCGTGCGACTGAGCGAGTCCGATCCGCCGACGGATTTCCCGCTCGCGGGCGAGTGGCGACGAAGGACGCGATGGATGGGCGCTGACGTCGGATGGGTGCCCGCGGATGACGTGCCGACACTTCCGAAAGAGTTGCGCGCGAGCGACGATTCACCACGGAAAGAGGAAGGCGCGCGTCCCGTGGATGACGCCGACGTCGTTGCCACGGACGCGGACCGACTCGCCGGCGTCGACGCGCGCGCGAGCGATCGACGCGTCGGCGTGCAGGCTGCGGTGGATGCCTTCTTTAATCGTCGAACGTCTAACATGACGTACGCCACGCGGTTTCGCATGTGTGATGAGGATGCGTTTCTGTGTCGACGCGTGTGCGAGGAATTCGCCGCGACGGCGGAGGCGCGCGAGGCGGCGAAAACCGCCATCAAGAGATGTTTAGCGAATACGAAGAAGACGATCGAGCGCGCGCCGTACGACGACGCACCGATACGCAAAGCCGCGCTGTCGCAATTCATGGCGTGCGCGTGGGTGGAAATCCGAGTCGCCGGAGAGAAGAAGCACGCGCTGGCGTGCGGAGCCAAGAGCGGACACGTCGCCGTGTTTCACATCACCGACGATGCGCGAGCGACGTGCGTCGCGACGAAACGAATCGCGTCCGACGCGTGGATCACTACCCTGACTTGGCGACGAAACGCATCCGCGGGCTGTGTCGATCTCGTCGTCGGATGTTCAAGCGGCGCCGTCGTGCGCGCGCGTGGCACCGTCGCCGACGTCGAGCGCGCGTTCGCGGACGCGAACGCCGCCCCGCGTCGCGATCTCTTCACCGACTGTACGCGTTTGTGCGATGCCAACGGTGCCGCTGTCACGTGCGCGTCCATCGACGGCGACCACGTCATCGTCGGCAAGGCGAACGGCGACGTTTTTTGCTGCGATTTTACGCGCGAGAGAGACGCGAGCGTGCGCCGCGTCTCCCTCGAACCCATCGCCGGCGCGTGTTTCACGCGAGGACGCGGCGACGACCGTCTCGCGCATGTCATATCCGGCACCACGCACGTCATCGCGAGACTTTCCGCCGCTCGTGACGTGCTCGTCTCCGTCGAGCGCGTCTCCGCCGCCTCGCGCCGACGAGACGCCGCGCGCGCCGTCGACGCGTGTCTCGCCCTCACTCCGTCCCCCACCGGCGACGTCGTCCTGCGATGCGACGCGTACGAACCGACCGCAAATCTTCCAAACTTGGACGGCATGAAACGCGCGAAATTCTGGCGAGGCGTCGTCGTCGCCGTGAAACATCCGTCGGCGGCGGCGTGAAGAACCTGTATGTAGTAACAAACTCTCTGTCGAATCGATTACGCGCACCGCGACGCGCGTCACTCGCCGTCGCGACGACGACGACGACGCGAACGCGTCGCGAAGACGACATGTCGTCGCCCGACGCGCCTGACGTCCCCGACGACTTCTTCGCCGACGACGAATCGTACGTTCCCAAACGCGCGCTCGAAGACGCCGCCGAGCTCAAACGCGAGCTCATTCGTAAATGGCGCGCCGACGACGGCGCCGACGCCTCCTCGGCGCCTCGCGCGCGCACCATCGTGCTCGTCACGAGCGGTGGCACGACCGCCCCGCTCGAGCGCGCGCAGGTGCGATGCGTGGATAACTTTAGCTCGGGCACGCGAGGGGCGAGGTTGGTGGAGGAGTTTAGCGCGCGGGACGCGTGCGAGGTTGTCTTATTACAGCGAGACGGGTCGTGCGCGCCGTACGAGCGCATGGTGGTGGCGAACGCGACGCCCGTCGAGCGTCAAGCGTTCGAGCGGGCGCCGCACGCGTTGGATGCATTTGAATTAGCGGAGGACGGAGAGACGGTGAGGGCGCGCGCCGGGCGCGGGGACGCGGTGGCGCGCGCGTTGAGATGTCTGCGAGAGGAGACGCGAAAGGTGACCACGATACGGTTCAAGACGTTGTTTGAATATTTGACCTTGCTCAAGGCGGCGTGCGAGGCGATCGGGGAGGAGGCGACGCGGAGAGGTGGGAGAGCCGTCATCGTGTTGGCGGCGGCGGTGAGCGATTTTTACGTGCCGTGGCGCGATTTGCCCGAGCACAAAATTCAGAGCGCGGCGCACGCTCGGGACGGATTAGAGCTCACGCTTCGTCCGGTACCGAAAATGCTCGGTCTCATCAAATCCGAGTGGTGTCCGAACGCCCTCGTCGTCGGTTTCAAGCTCGAGACGGATATCAACCTCCTCGCCGACAAGGCGCTTCGCTCGCTTCGACGCTACCGTCTCGACGCCGTCGTCGCCAATCAGCTCACCACGCGCTACGATTTCGTCCATCTCCACACTTCAGACGGTCGCTCGCGAAAACTCTCGCGTCCCGACGACGAACCAGCCTACCCGATCGGGCTCGGGTTCGGACCGTCGACGCTCGACGGTCAAATCGTCGACGCGCTCCTCGCGCTCGCCGCCGAAGACCCGAGTCATCACCGCTGATCCCGCCCCGCCGCGTCTCCGACCGCGCACCACCGCGCGTGTGATCACCACATCTGTATTCTTTCGCCCTTCGTTCACCGCGCGCACCGTCCGAGCGCTCGACCCCGTCCCGCGCCGCGTCCCCCGCCTCGCCTCACTCGCCGACGGCGTGTGCGTCCCGTCCGATCATCATGACAGCCATGGAGACGGACGCCTCGACGGGGACGGAGACGACGACGACGGAGACGCCGCCGACGACGACGATGGACGTCGCACACAGGGTGCGCGCGCGCGACGCGACGCGATGGACGCGGCGCGCGCGCGGTCGAGGATCTGTGACGACGGATGACGATCTCGAAGACGAACGACTGACGGTGTGATGACGACGCGCGCAGCTCGCGAGATGCGTGGGAGACGTGGAGAAGAGCGTGAATGAAAAGGGCGAGGCGCGGTTCGTCGCGCGGGCGCTGCGAGAGGTGCGTGTGGTGTCGTGAGAGATGCGAAAAGTCGTGTGCGATTTCGAACCATTTTCGGCGTCGGCGCGCTCGAAGACGACGCGAAACGCGTGCGATGACTGACGCGATGTGTGATGACGATGATAGACGGCGACGGCGCGACGGGAGTTTACGAGCGCGAACGTGCTGGCGTTCGTGCGCGCGGTGTTGCCCGAAGGGGAGACGAGGACGGCGCTCGAGGCGCGGTGCGAGGCGAAACCCGCGGCGAAGAGAACGCGAGGGGCAAAGGCAGCCAAGGGTGGTGACGACGAGGGTGAGATTGATGTGAGCGACATAGTTCCGTGCGCACTTCCGGAGGCGGAAGTGTACGCGTACTTGATAGTTTTGATGTACCTCATCGACGGCGAACGCGGCGAGGACGCCTTGGCGTGCGCGGAGGAAGCCGTCGATAGAATCAGACAGTTTAACCGACGAACGATGGATGTTCTCGCGGCGCGGGTGTACTTTTACTACTCGCTCGCGTACGAGCGTTTTGGTTCGCTCGAAAACGCGCGCGCGACGCTCTTGGCGCTGTACAGAACGGCGGCGTTGCGTCTCGACGAAATCGGGCAAGAAACCTTGGTCAACCTATTGTTGCGCAACTATTTGCACTACAATCTGTACGACCAGGCGGAGAAGCTTCGATCTCGAGTGACGCTTCCGCAGTCGCGATCGATTCAGCAGCAGTGCAGGTACGCGTACTATCTCGGTCGCATTCGGGCCGTGCAGTTGGAGTACAGCGAGGCGAAGGAGTACCTGACGCAGGCGTACCAAAAGGCGCCGAGCGCGGCCAAGGCGTTTCGTTTGGAACTGTTGAAATGGATCACCATCGTGCGTTTACTCCTCGGTGAGATCCCGGAGAGGAAAGAGTTGACGCAGTCAGAGATGCGCACGGCTTTGACGCCGTACTTTGATCTCGTGCAAGCGGTGAGAATGGGGGATTTGTCGTCGTTTCAACGCGCGGCGGAGACGCACGGGACGACGTTTCAGCGGGACAAGTTGAACAATCTGATCACTCGTTTGCGCGCCAACGTCATTCGAACCGGTCTCACGCGCATCAACACCGCGTATTCGCGGATTTCGCTCGAAGACGTCGCGGAAAAGCTCGGTCTCCCGAGCGCTGAGGACGCCGAGTCCGTCGTGGCCAAGGCCATTCGCGACGGCAACGTCGATGCCGTCATCGATCACTCCGCCAAGGTTATGTATAGCAAGGAGACCACAGACGTGTACAGCACGAACGAACCGCAAAGCGCGTTCCACGTGCGCATCGCCTTTTGCCTGGACACGCACAACGAAGCCGTCAAGGCGATGCGATATCCGCCCCAAAAGGACAAGGCGGCGCCCGCCGCCACGCGAGGTTCCGCGGACGTCGAGACCGCGCTGGATTTAGACGATTTGGACATGGACGACGACATGATGGGTGATTTCTTCTAGAATGTTCTAATCAATACAATTGCCTCACGACAGACGATTCCGCGGTCTCTATTTATTTTCTGCCCTTTTTGCCAGACTTTTTTCTGTTCCCAACCTTGTCCGCCTTCTTGCCCTGGCCCGGCGCCGGTCCCGCCGCCGACGCCACCTGCTTCACGTACTCGTCGAACACCATGTGCTGCGTCATGTACTTTGGGTTCGTGCTCGGCTTCCCGTTCTCCCCTCGTTCTGGATGTTTCTTCACGTACGCCGCGATCGCCTTGAGCAACTTCCCTCGCGTGTTCAACTCTGGGTTCACGAACTCACCGTCCTCCGTCTTCCACTCCACGCGCAGCCGACCGCGACACCAGAAATCTCTCGAGTAACACTTATCCTCCAACTCGCACTTCATTCCGAGTCCGCGCTCGCACGCGTCGAGCATCTCCAACGGGTGCGGATGTTCGACGCAATCATCGAGCGCGATGCGTCGTCCGCGCGCCGTCGTGCGCGTCGAGTCGATGTACGGTGGGTACACGACGACGCGCTCGTCGTGTTTCCAAATCATCGGTTGGCGCGTCGTCGACATGGCGCGCGCGCGGAACTCTGATGATGCGTCGGACGCGTCAGAGCTCGGCGGCTCGAGCTCGGGCGCGATGAGTCGCGACGAGCGCGCGCGAGCGTCGCTCGAGGCGTCGACGTCGTCGTCCGCGACGATGGCGCGATCGGGGACGGACGATCTCATCGCCGGCGTCGTCGCCGGCGCCGCGTGCACGCTCGCGGGACACCCGTTCGACACGGTGAAGGTGTTTTTACAAGACCACGCCGCCAAGGGGGCGCGCGCACACACGACGGCGAGCGCGACGCGGGAGATATATTCGAGACGCGGCGTTCGCGGTCTCTACGCGGGCGTCGCCGCGCCGTTGATCGGGGCGAGTCTGGAGACGGGGGCGAATTACGCGTGTTTTCATCTTATTCGCGAAGGCGTGGCGTTGGACGCCGCGGGGGGAAGGGATGGGTTCGCGTCACGTTTGGGCGCGTCCGCGGTGTCGGGAGCGATCGCGGGGGCGGCGATGTGCGCCTTCTTGACGCCGTTCGAATTGGTCAAGTGTCGAGCGCAGGTGGGACAGGGGGGCGGACGCGCCGTCGCCGTCGCGCGAGAAATCATCGCCCAGCGAGGCGTCGGCGGTCTCTTCAGAGGGTTCACGCACACGATGATGCGTGAGGTACCCGCGGGGGCGGTGTACTTCGCGTCGTACGAAGCTTTACAGACGATGTTCCCGCGCGCGAGACGTTCGGAGGATGTCACGCGGGCGGCGTTTGAAGAGCAAAACGCTTCTGGTGCGCGCTTTCGTGCCCGCTTCGTCTCGTCTCGACTCTTTTCGCGTCGTCTCTTTTCTCGTCGTCTCGTCGCGTCCGACGCGCGTCGTTCGCACACTCAACACGCGTGCTTTCACCCACCGCGCAGGTTTGTTTCTCGAAGCGCTCGCCGCGGCGTCGTGCGGCGGCGCCGCCGGCGTCGTCACCTGGCTCGCCGTCCTCCCTCTCGACAACGCCAAAACCATCTACCAATGCGAACGTCCCGGCGGTCCTCGCGACCTTCCACCCCTCGACCTCATCCGCCGTCTCATCACCGAGCGCGGTTTTCGCGGTCTCTACCGCGGCGCGTCTCCGGTCATCGCGCGCGCGTTCCCCGCCAACGCCGCCCAGTGGCTCGCGTGGGAATTTTCGTCGCGCGCGCTCTGGTCGCGCCGCGCCGCCTCGTCCGACGACGACGCGTAGACGAGCGGATGGACACGCGCGCGCGCATAGACACACCGCGTGGTGGCGCCCGATCGTCCATTCGCGTAGGAAAACCATAGGGAGTACAGTAGAAGGACTCCGCTTCGCCGGTTCCGACCCCTCACAGACCGAGGGGAACCAATGCGTCACACCCCGACTCCTCAGCATGTCTCGCCCGTGCGTGACGCCCGTGCGCGCGTGTCCCGCGACGACGACGACGGAATCGACGACGACGGCGGCGACGACGGACTCGGTGGTCGAGTCCACGCCCTCGCCCGCGCGCGCGACGCGAGACGAGGATGATGATGAAGAAGCGTTGGATGACGACTCGAGTCCGCTCTTGGGACGTTTGGCGAGGGTGACGCTGAGCGACGCGACGAACGACGCGACGCGCGCGATCGGGGGTGTGAATCGAGAGAAACCCACCGTCGGTGGGTTTGGTGTGAAGAAGAGGTGCGCGAACGAACGTCGCGGCGTCGCGAAGACGATTCAATTATCCGAGCCCGAGCCGAGGCGAGTCGAGCCGAGAGAGACGACTGACGACGGATTGCCCCTCTTCGACGATCGATTCTCAGGTTTCACAGTCCCACGGACTCGACGATGAGTCCCGCGTCGAAATTCGTCGCGCGAAAGGCGCACCACCACGCGGTCACGTCGGGCGGCGATAAATTTCGAGCCGCGCCGCGACCGGGCGCCGAAAACGTCCCGCCGCCGCCGCGGCTCGCCGCGTCCCGGTTTCGCCCGCTCGAGTGATCGATCGATTCATTCGTGACTTTGGCTAGCACTCTTCTCATTGTCGTGTACACTATCATCCATTCATCCACGCATGCGCGCGCGCACGCCACGCGTCCGTCATCCGCCTCGCGAGTCGAACGCGTCGCGCGCCTCTTTTCCTTTCCCCTCTAGAACAGAATGCCACACAAAGTCGGCGGCAGAGCGCGACGCGCGGCGAGAGACCGGTCGGTCGTGTCGTCGAGGTGTGGCGGAATATCGCACGCGTCCACGGTCGAGGAACGCGCGCTAATAGCCTCGCGCGCACGGCCTCGGCGCGCATTCATTCGATTCGCATTTGCGTGAATTTCCAACCACATTCTCGCGCGAACGATCGAGGACGATGCCGGTGCTCACGGCGGGGGTGATGACGGGGAATTCGCGTGAAGATGTGGAAGATAACATGGTGGCTGTCATCGCGCGGCGACACGCGCCACGGAGGGGGCAAAACGCCGAGGCGAGCCCGTTGCGCGTGGTGCGGTTTCGGAGAGATCAGACGATGGGCATGCGGGCGCGGGCGTTGTGGACGAAAGTGCGGGTAGTGGTGATATTGAACGAGTTATTGAGACGGGTGCGGCGAGGGGAGAGATTTGAAAAGCTCTCGGCGCGCGATATGCTCATGGTGAAGTTTGTGGGGGTGAGTGGACCGGACATTCGGGACGAGATTCGACGCGTGCAGCAAAAGTTCAATGCGCCGAAGGCGAAGCGAACGCTGTTGGAGATGACGTGGAAGCAGAGGATTTATCTGTTGCTCACGGAGCCCACGTCAAGTAAGGCGGCGATGGCGATTCAGATCTGGATGTTTTCGCTCATATTTTTGTCGATCATCTCCTTCATAGTGGGGACGATGCCCGAGCACGCGGGCAAGGCGAGCCTGGATGTCATAGAGATGGTGTGTCAGCTGATTTTCACGATTGAGTATGTACTGAAGATATCGACCGCGCCCAAAACGTTGACGGCGATACGAGATCCGCTCAACTTGATCGATCTGGCTTCCATCGTTCCGTGGTATGCGGAGATTGCCGTGTCGGGATTGAGGTTTGGCTATGAAGGACAGGGCGGAAGCTCGACGTCGAGCGCGCGAGTGCTGAGAATCTTTAGACTTTTCCGCGTCGTGAAAGTGTTCAGATTGGGGAGCCGTGCGAGGAAAATTCAAGTCGTGCTCATCGCCGTGCAGGACAGCGCGGATATGTTCATCGTGCTCGGTTTCTTACTGCTCCTCGGTTTGGTGGTGTTTAGCGCGATGATTTACTTTGCCGAAAACAACAAGCAAACACCAACCAACGCGTGGGAAGCGATCGATGGAAACGAATTCGAGTCCATTCCGAGCTCTTTTTGGTGGTGCATGGTCACGCTCATGACCGTGGGCTACGGTGACGCCGTTCCGGTGACGTTTTGGGGTAAGATGGTGGCCAGCGTGACCATGTTGGCCTCCGTCATCATCACCGCGCTTCCGATTTCCGTCATCGGCGCCAATTTCACGCAACAGTGGCTGCAGTTCAAGGCGAAAGAACACAGAAAATCACTCAAGCAAAACATGCGAGGAAATTCGAATAGCATTCTCGCGGAGATGTACGCGTATTCACAGGTTGTCACCGCGCTGTGCGATCACATTGGCGCCGCGGAGAACGTCATCATGGACGAGGTGAACGCGCTGCGTCGATTACTCTCGACCATCGTGCACATGGCGAAGAAGAAGGCGCCCAAGACGGAGATCAAGTCTGTTTGTAGAACGCTTGACGTTAGATTCGAAAAGTTAGAAAATTTACGTGAAGAGTTGGAGGATTTGGTTGAGATTTACGATCTCGTATCAAACACAGAGTTCTCCGTCACGTTGCATCAGCTCAAGGCTGCGGGTAACAAGCGACTCAAACTAGAAGAGACGGCCGCGATGTTAGACATCGACGTGGAAAAGTTGGTGACGTCGACGGCTACGCTCCGAAGTCAACTGCACGAACTCAGAGATACGGTGGAAAACGCCACCAAGAAATCGCCGTCGTACATGGAATCGACGACGACTCCGTGACGTCGATCGCGTCGCGTCGGCGTTCGCGGTCGGTCGGTACATTCAATCCTAGTAACGAAGTACAGTACGTGTTGTAGTCATTACAAGCTAATCGAATGATGACTGTGAACGAACGAACGATGCTCGATGGCGTCAGATCTCGAGGAGGCCGAGAAAATGTTCGCTTCCTCGCAACAGAGACGCGTCGAGCAGTTGCATCGTAAACTTCATGGGTCGTTTATTCGGTTCAAAATCCACCATCTTCAGTCGTCCGCAGTACACGTACTCGCATCCCTCCATTCGACAAAACAAGTGTAACGGCCAATCGAGGTATCTCGGCGCGGCGTCTTCGCCCTCCTCTGCGCGTCTTCGCGCGTCCTCCACGCTCTCCGCGTCCATGGTCGCCGTCTTTGCGATTGCGCGAATCACCGGCGTGTCCGCGTCTTGTCTCGGTTGCGCGAACCACGAGATTCTCGATCCAGCGCGCGAGAAGACGTTATCATACGTGTTTCCGTGCTTATCACCGACGTTGACGTAGAGCGCGACGCAATTCTTCCACTCTTGTATCCCGCTCATCTTGCTAAATTTTGGATTCGCCACCGGACTGAGCGCGCGCACGACCGCCGCCTTCAGACCACCATCGTTCGGAGGCGGTGGAATCGGTAACCCTAAATAATTCACGTACACGTCCCACAGTCTGGCATCGAGCGCGCGAAGAGAATTCGCGCTCGCCGGCGCGCTCGGCTTTCTCGCCGCCGACGACGTCGTCGTCGTCCCGCGCGTCTCGGCGCGCGGCGCGTTCCTCTTGGCGCGCTTTCTCTTCGCGTTCGCGTCGCCCAGATCATCGTCAACGTCAAACGTCGTGTACACGGGCGCGGGAAGTTTCCGCACGCGTCCAGATCGACGCACATCGCTCGCATCGACGGCGCGGCGCGGCGTCTTTGTCGTTTTCGTCGACACATTTGAATCGCGAACACGCCGTGTCGTCGATGACGATGACGCCGCGCGTAACGCCGCGTGCGCGGGATCGGACGCGATCAAACGCTCGAGCACCGCTCGGTTTCGAGCGATGCGCTCTTCGCGCGCGCGTTCGTACGCATTCATGACGACAAGAGGCGACGGATGAAGAGGTGATGACGCTCGTACTGTACAAGGCGGAGACGGGACGGGACGCCGTCACGCGGCGACCGCGTCCTCATCCGGTAACGACACGCGCCTGAGCGCGCCGAAACGATCGCCGGTGATGAGACGACCGCGAGAGGCTTCGATGACGGCGCACACGGCGTCGGTCGAGGCGCGTCGAGGAGGAACGCGCGCGGCTGCGGGGGACCAACTCGTGGCGGCGACGTCGCCGCGAAGACGCGCCGTGGCTAAATTCCAACGCGCGAAGGATCCGTCCGTGGAGGCGGAGAGGAAGGATTGCCGCACCGTCGTCATCGTCGTCGCGTTCGTGAATTGACCTCGTCCGGCGTTGACGACGGCGTTCGCGGGAGGACGTCGCGCGCGACCGGTGGATTCGACGGCGAGGTGCGCGACTGCGCCGACGTGCGCGCGCGATTTACTCGCGCACCTCCACGGACGACGCGCGTCCTCGACGAGATCCCCGCCCGACCACAGACACAGCTCACCGTCCGCCGATCCCGACGCGATGACACCGACGGGTTCGCGACCGCGCGTCTCGTCCTGAAGCACGGCGAGCGAGGTGATATCGCCGAGATGTCCGCTCAGACGAATGTCGCCGCCGGATTCGCCGTCGAGACGCAAGACGCGCACGACGCCGTCCTCTCCGGCGCTCGCGGTGGAATCGGAGCGCTGCAGAGGCGCTAAACACGTCACTTTCCCTCGATGCGCGCGCGCGAGGGCGACGGGACCCGCGCTCGCGTGACGAGGATCCCACGCGCGAACGACGCCGGCGGCGTCGCCGGTGAGCACGCTTCCGACGGCGCCGCCGCGCGCGTCTCGCGTGGCGAAAGCGGTCACGCCGCCGGTGTGTCCCTTGATAACGCTGACCGCGCGCGAGTAATCGCTCTGTCGAGCGTCCCAGAGCTTGACGGTGCCGTCATCGCCGGCGGACGCCGTCAGGGGCACCGAAGAGATGACCTGATTGACGACGGGGGAGACAAAGGAGACGCGCGCGTCGCCGTGCGCGCCGCGAACGACGGAGAGTCGCGCGCACGTCGCGGAATCCCAAATTTCCACGGAACCGTCGCGTCGAGCGCAAAAGACGTGTGCGCTTCGAGGAATGAACGTCATGGCGGTGAGGGGCGCACCGCGCGCGGCGTGTGGCTGCGACCGCGACGTCGCGTCGGAATCGGGGGCGTAAAACGCGACGTCGCCTCGACCGCTTCCCAACGCCACCAACGAAGAGACGATGCCGGATTGCACGCACATCGCCGTGATGGCTGTTCGCCGCCAAATGTGACTTTCGATCACCTCGGACGGGCAACAATCCGGAACAGCTTTTAAATCGACGACGTGATCGTTTCTGCCGTAGCGCGCCGCGCCGGATTCGCGAAGCGCCTCGATCCAACATTCAAAGGAGACGGAGGTGTACGCGGGCGCCGATAACGTCCCGTCGCGCTGTGCCTGCGTCGTCGAGGAGGTGACGACGTTTTCATCGAATTTGGACTGTAATTGACCGAGGAGCTCGGACGATTGCAGACAATTTAACCCGACGAGCGCGAAACATTGAGCGAGGTCGCCCATGCGCGCCTCGGGGTCGCCACCGCGTAACCACGCGACGCGCGCGTTGACGGAAATCAAACCGTGCCAAAGGTTGACGTCGTCCCATCGCGCGGAACCTTTCAACCAGAGCTTTCGGGTGTTTTGAGGCTGGAACTTTCGCGCGATTCTTATGGCGTGCGCGAGCGATTTTGCGTCGCCGGCGGCGTCGGCGCGGAGCACGGCGGCGTGCAGCGCCGTCGACACGATGTTGAAACGCGTCGTTCCGGCTTTTAATTCTCTCGTGATGCCCGTGAGTAAGGCGACGTAGTTGACGTTCGCGGCGTGCTCGGCGAGCGCCGACGCGACGACGTCGTCTGAATTCGTAAAAATGGGATACACCAACGCCGTCGCCGCGTCCACGTCGGCTTCGAATTCACCATTCTTTTCGTCTTCAGTCTCAGGTCGATGCGCGAGTGTCGGACTCTTTGGGGCGCCGCCGGCGTCGTCGTCCGCGGCCGAGTACACCTCTCTGTACTCGCGTACGAGATCTGCTAAATTCGCCGCGTCCTTCTTTGTGAGCGTGTTGTAGAACCAGTCAAACTTCATCGCGTCATCGGCGCCGACGCTCTGATTCGTCGTCTTGATGATGGCTTGCGCCGGGGAGAGAGAGTCCGAACCGACTGCTCGCTTGATTCTATCCTTTAACCATCCCCACGACGCGCGCTTGCGAGGTATCTCGTGCGGGCGCGTCTCGCTGCTCTCTGGGTCGACGTCGTCGTCGCCGCGTACCTCGGAGAGACTCGCCTCAATGGCGCCAGCGGAGGCGGAATCCACGCTCATAAACTTTGTCTCCGGCGTGTACAGAGACAGCGAGCGAAGCGTCTTTTTGTTTTGATCGTCGTCGAAATTGAGGACGTGAATGCGTGGTATCAACACGCACGCGTTCGATCCTCGCTGCGTCACTGACGGCGGCAAAACCGTCGATTTGCTCGTGAGCTGCGTACATCGAAATTTGGCGCGGTTTCCCTTGACGCCTCGCACGAACTCCTTCTCCGTCGCTCGAGGACTCTTTCTCTGCGCGAGCGAGGCCGTGTCGCTCAATAAGGACAAAAACGCGTTCGTCTCCATGATGTTCTCCGTCAGAGCGCACCTTCGATATCCCAACGCGTGGTGGTAGTCGATCGTCTTCACGCGCGGCTTGCCGGATCCGTCATCCTCGATGTGCCGATGCAAATCGGAGAGCTGCAGTAAATCATACCAAAAGTCTGTGAAAATATCGGTGACTTCTCTGTTGATTTCTGTCGTCCACGTGGTGACGGTTTCAGCCATCCTTTCATCCGCATCCACCACCCCGGGCTGCAGAACGCGCCTGACGCGCTGTATGTAATCTCTCATCATCGCCTGCGGCGGCAAATCGATGCTCTCGCCGCCGTCGGAGAGCGTTCCGTCATCTAAGTCTAACACGACGACGCCGTCCAACGCTCGGTCGTCCACCTTGACGTCGCGAGCAGCGCCCATGATGTACGGCATCGGCGCTCCCAGATAATCCACCATGGACACGGCGACGCACGGAATGTACACGTGTCTCCAGACGAGCGGATGCGCGAGTCCTCTCAACGCCTCGGCGCACTTGACTAATAAACTCACCTCGGCGCTTCGCAACAAGAGCCGTCGTTCGCACGCGATGACGCACACGCAGGTTAAAATGGTGCGAATGTCGCAACATCGCACGAGCGGTTCTTTGCCATCCGTGAAGGCTTCGCGCGCGCCGTGATCCGCCGCCCCCTTGGGCGGCACCGCCACCAGCGCCTTGCCGATGGGAAACAACACGGTGCGTTCCGCCTGCCAGCGCAACCTCTCGACCACGCGCATGGCGATCGTGGAGAGCACGGGTAAGTGCCCGTTCGACTTGTTAAAATACGCCTCGAAGACGTATCCCAACGCTTCCATCCACGCGTCTAAACACGGCATGCGAGACACCAAACACACGCACGCGCGCGCGCACTCCGGCATCTTTTCCATCGCCTCGTTCATCGTCCGTCGACTCCGCTCCGGCACGGCGGCGATGAACGAGACGCACGCGACGTATATGCGATCACCGTTGGCGTCCGTCAGGATGGCGGGATACCTCGCGACGACGTCGTCGGGGCGCGTATCGTTCTCCGAGTACACGTCCACCCCCCTCGGCAGCGCCAGCGTCGCCATCTGCGCCGGGTATCGCGCCGGCGCCTCCTCCGTCGGTTTCGGGCACTCGTCCAGCACTCCCGCGTGGTACAGCGCGCGCTCGTTCGCGTCATCGTCGGCGCCGGGCGCCGCGCCCTGCGCGTGATTACCGTTGTTGACGTTCCCTCGCCTTCCGACGGCGTATCGCACCTCGCGGTGCATGAGCGTCGGGTTGGGGGGTAATCCGCACAACACGATGGCGTCGATCGCTCGTCCGCTCGGCTCGGCGTCGGCGCCGCGCGTCGCGCGCCCGTGAGCCGACATGATGACGAATCGCGAGCTCGCGTCACTGCGCGCCCATGAGTGACGACTTCGACGGCGGGACCGCCGAGGAATACGCGGCGACGACGTCGTTCAACACCACGGGACAGTTGACGTGGCCCGCCGCGCGCCGTCTCGCGCGATTTCTCGAGTCGACGAGCGAGTGGCGAGGCGGTGACGACGCGCGCCGTCCCCGCGCGCTCGAGCTCGGAAGTGGGAACGGATGGCTCGGGTGCGCGCTCGCGCGTCGAGGCGCGGTCGAGCGCGTGGTCATGACGGAGATGGTCGCGGGTGGCGCGTTGGCGTGGTTGCGACGACGCGTCGAGGCGAATCTGACGCGAGAGGAGGATGCGAGGCGAGTCCGGTGTCGCGCGTTGGACTGGACGGACGTCGACGGCGCCGCGGAGGACGACGACGGGGAGGAGGACGCCGAGGCGCGAGAGGACGATTTGAAGTCGTTCGACGCGATTCTCGGGGCTGATTTAGTGTACGAGGACGCGGGAGTGAAGATGTTACCGCGAGTCGTCGCCGCGCTCCTCGCGGGGAATAGGAAGAGACGCGACGCGGCGTTTTGGTACGCGCACACCAAGCACCGATACGACGGGATGGATCTCGATTTTTTCGAAGAGATTCGCGCGTGTGGACTTCGAATCGAGGAGGTTCGCGAGGACGGCGTGCCGTCGCCGCCACCGTCGCCTCCGCCGTTCGAGTCGCTGTTTCCGGAACAAAGAATCGCGATTTATCGCATAGATTTGGACTCGTCGTCGCGAGACGCGTCGACGCGCGCGTAACCGCATCGACGCGCGTCCCTTAGTTACTTTTTATAGCATTCGTCTCATCGATCCCGCGCCGGGCCCGTCGTCGCCGCCCGCGCCGTCGTCGCCGCCCACCGCAGAGCACGCCTCTCGAAAACGCATGACGTCGGCGCGTCTCGCCTCGGTCGGGCGCGTCGTCGCGGGACAGCGACCGGCTCGACGCGCGCGCGTGGGTGAACGTCGCGCGATCGTTCGCGCGTCCGCGAGGGAGGGGGACGTCGAAGACGACGCGCGGTGTGGGCGGCGTCGCGATGCGCTCAGTGTGGGCGACGTCGTGGAAATCGCGCTCGTGAAGCGACCGGGCGACGGCGACGCGACGAGGACGGCGCGAGGGGAGATATCAGACTTTGTGACGAATTCGAGCTTTCACGCCGATGGCATCAAGGTTCGATTGAGGAGCGGTGAGATTGGGCGCGTGACGCGCGCGGCGTGGGCCGACGACGAAGACGAGGAGGAGGAGGACGACGAGGCCGCCGCCGCCGCCGACCGCTCGTCTTCTGGGTCCGGGACGTCCACGACGTCGACGAAGACGACCGGCTCGACGACGCCATCGGTCGAGGAAGGAGGGGCGGTTCGAACAGCGTACGTCTCGCGCGTGTCGAAAACCGCCGACGTCGCCGCGGTGAAGAGCCTGGCGTCGGCGTTACCGGGAGTTCGTAATGTTCGCGTGCCCGTGCGCGGAGGGGGACACATGGGGTACATGTTCGTCGAGTGCGAGGACGGTGCAGGCATGCGCGGTGTCATCGAGGCGCTGCACGGGATGGAATTCGAGGGAAACGCGCTCGTCGCTCAACGCGCCAAGGAGGACCCGAAGCCCAAAAAGAGCAAAGCGTCGGCGAACGCGAACGATAAGAAGACAACGGCGAACAAAGCAAACAAGAAGACCAAGGAGAAAAAGAAATCTCGCGCTGAAATCGAAGCCGAAGAGAAGGAGAGAAAGCTGATGGATGCGCGCGCGCAAATGGAAGCTGAGGCGCTCGCGGAGCTCGAGCGCGCCAAGCGTCGCCGCGAGCGCGAGCTCGAAGCTCAACGCGCTGAACTCGAAGCCAAGCGCGCCGCCGAGGAAGACGCCGAGCGACGCGCGAGAAACCTTCTCGAACGCCGCGCCGCCGCCGCGAAAGCGCGCGCGGATCGCGCCGCCGCCGCCGCCGCCGCCGCGGAGGCGCGACTCGCCGCCGCCGCCGCCCTCGGAGACGTGCGCGTCGATCCCTCCTGGCGTCCTCGAGTCGCCGTCCTTCGCGACGCGCTCGACAAGTTACGCGTCGACATCGATCGCGACGCCGAGTCCGCGGTCGACGAGCGGTGACGACGCCGAGTCCGCGGTCGCCGAGCGGCGTCGACGGCGTGTAGCCGCCGTCCTAGTGTTCTGTAGATATCAATTCACACTGTTTACTCATACGCAGGTTCACGATTGGCCAAATCGTCAAAGGAGCGACTCGCGCACACTTGGTCCCATCGCGTTCATCGCCTCGACCTCTTACATCGACGCGAGCGAGAGTACGTGATCGATGCGTCGCGAAGCCGCCGTCGCGACGACGAACGAGTATCTTTCGTCGCGCATCGCGCGCGTCTCTCTCGCGCGTTTTCGGACGCGCGTGCGAGACGACGCGGGCGCGCGCGATGGCCTCGCCCACCGCGGCAGGGTTTCGGTCGCGACGGCTGGCGATCTTCGATGCGCTCGAGGCGCGCGCGTCCGTCGACGCGAGCGAACGCGAGACTGACGATCGGTGTGCATCATTTCCTTTTCCTCGCGCGCAGTGTCTCATCGCAAGTTCGAACGTACGTCTCGCGCGCACCCATCGCTCGGCTCGATCGCGGCGCGAAAGCCCTAGCGCGTGGATGATGACGACGCCGGTGCGCGTCGCGTCTCTCGCGACGGTCACCTCGACGCGCGTCCGAATGCACGTACTGACTGGTTCGTTTCACATTTTCCCACGCACACAGACCCGCGTTACGGTAACCTCGGCTTCTTGCCGAAGAAGCGCTCCAAGCGCTCTCGCGGCAAGGTCAAGTCCTTCCCCAAGGATGACGCGAGCAAGCCGCCGCACCTCACCGCCTTCATGGGCTTCAAGGCTGGCATGACGCACGTCGTCCGCGACGTCGAGAAGCCGGGTTCCAAGATGCACAAGAAGGAACAGTGCGATGCAGTCACCATCATTGAGTGCCCGGAACTCATCGTCGTCGGTCTCGTCGGCTACGTGCGCACGCCGAAGGGCTTGCGCGGCAAGAAGACCGTCTGGGCTGAGCACTTGAACGATGAAGTTCGTCGTCGCTTCTACAAGAACTGGTTCAAATCCAAGAAGAAGGCTTTCACCAAGTACACGAAGAACTACACCAACGGCACCATTGAAAAGGATTTGGAAGAGCTCAAGAAGTCGTGCGACGTCATTCGCGTCATCGCGCACACCCAAGTGCGCAAGGTTGCGGGCTTGAAGCAAAAGAAGGCGCACATCATGGAAATCCAAGTCAACGGTGGCGATGCCGCCGCCAAAGTTGACTTTGGCTACGCGCTCTTCGAAAAGGCTGTGCCGGTTGACACCGTCTTCCAACAAGATGAAATGATCGATCTCATCGGCGTCACCAAGGGTAAGGGTTACGAAGGCGTCGTCACCCGTTGGGGCGTCACCCGCCTCCCGCGTAAGACCCACAGAGGTTTGCGCAAGGTTGGTTGCATCGGTGCGTGGCACCCGTCTCGCGTGTCTTACACGGTTGCCCGCGCCGGTCAACACGGTTACCACCACCGTACGGAGCTCAACAAGAAGGTGTACAAGATCGGCAAGGCTGGTACGGACAACTACGGCGCGAACACGGCGTACGACCCGACTGAGAAGGAAATCACCCCGATGGGTGGCTTTGGACACTACGGTATCGTCAAGAGCGACTACGTCATGATCAAGGGTGGCGTCGTCGGTCCGCGCAAGCGCTTGATCACCATGCGCCAATCCCTCTTCAAGCAAACGCGTCGCGTCGCCACGGAGAAGATTGCGATCAAGTTCATCGACACCTCTTCCAAGTTTGGCCACGGTCGTTTCCAAACCTCGGACGAAAAGGCGAAGGTGTTCGGTACCACCAAGGCGTAAGCGTCCTCGTCGCTCGTATCTTAGACTCTAAGTTGTTTTTAATCGAGACAAACCTTAGCACAACGACTGCGCGACGCGTCCAATAAAACGACCGAGCGATTGAATACGCGAAGCGACGACTGACGCACACAAGCGAAAAGAAGGGACACGCGTAGCGCCAGATAGACTAAATTTCCTTACAAAGTCTTCGCTTACAAAATCTTGTTGAGCGTCTTGGTGATGGTTTCGCGCAACGCGGCGCGGTCCGGCTTGTAGAGGAGATTTTGGTAGACGAAAAACGCCGAAAAGAGGATACCGACGAGTTCGAGCACGGATGGAATGAGCGGAAGGCTATCCACGGCTCTCAAGGTACCGTTCAACGCGACGAGTCCGACGAAACCGTACAGGCCGAGCGTGACGATGGCTGGCTTTTCGTCCGATTCCTCCCAGGCTTCGCCCAGCGTCGTCGTGACTTCGCTCAACTTGTCCTGCAAGCTATCGACCAAGTCATCCGCCGCGGCGTTGGACGCGACGAATCGCGCCGGTCGCGTCGCGGACGCCCGTCGCATCACCGTCTTCGCGCGAGACGCCGTCGGCGCCTTGGCCGCGACGCGCGCCGTCGCCGTCGTCATTCGAGCCGCGATCGTCGTCATCGTAATCTGCGTCCGTCGCGCCGTCGCCGTCGGTCAGTCGCCGATCGCGTCGTCACTCGTCGTCATCGATCGTCGCCGTCTCCACGAACGACGTCGACCACCACCACCACCACCACCGTCGTTCGCGCGTCTCACGTCCACCGACGCACGCACGCACGCACGCATCGTCATCCTCTTCCCCATCCAACGTTCGCGCGCACGCACGCGCGCGAAAGATGACGGATGATCCGATCCACCCGCGCGCGCCCCCCCCCCGAACGACGCGCGCGCGTCGCCCATCGCACACCCCACGCGCACACCCATCGCGCATCACCCATCGCCCATCGCACCTCGTCCGTCCGTCGCGCGCCGTACACTCTGGACGACCGATCGTTCGAATCGATCGAATCGATCGAATCGATCGACGGTCGACGCACGGAGAGATCACCCGTCGCGTCGACGTCGACGAATCGGGCGGGTGACGACTCGACTCGCGTCGTAAACCCTCGATCGCGTCGTCGCGCCGGATCGTATCTTTCGCGCGCGCGGTCGGTCGGATGGGCGGGCGGTCGGTGTGTACCCCCGACGGCCCGGGTGGTGGGGGGTACACATTGAGTCGGGACTCAGTGAGTACATACAGAACACCTCTCGATCGCCATGTGACGCGTCTAGGACGTCAAGTGCGCGCGACGGAGGCGAAGGCGGTTGGACGCCATCGGAACGCGCGCGCGAACGCTCGACGACGCGCGAACGTCGAGTGAGGCGGTGCGCGTGACGTGGAGTCGCGCGCGCGCGGTGGAGGACGGCGCGCGCGCGTGACGCCACCCATCGTCGCGCGCATCGAATCGAATCGAATCGACGATCGATTCATCGAATCATCCATCGGTGGGAACGCGTCATGCGCGAGCTCGTGGACGACGACGCGCGCGTCGTGCGTGGAGACCGCGATGAGGACGGCGACGGCGACGACGATGTGGATGGATTGGAACGCGCGGTGCGTTCGATTCGCGTGCGAGCGCGCGAAGGGCGCGACGGCGACGAGACGGCGGCGACGACGACGACGCGCGCGAATCGAACAGCCGAAGCCGTGGCGGGGATGCGCGCGGGGATCACGCGACGCGCGACGGTGGCGGAGTGCGTCGCGATGTGCGCGACGCCGCGCATCGCGACGTTGGCGTACAGAACGCTTCGAGATTGTGGGAAGAAAATGGACGAGGCGACGCTGAACGACGTGAAGCGATTGTGCGACGGGGTGGTGGAGTGGGCGTGTGAGAGCGGGAGAGCGGCGACGGTGGAGGAGGTGTTGCGCGAGCTCGAATCGCGCACGCGCGACTTGGAGGCGACGCTCGCGGCGGGATGGCGAGGGACGGATTTCGAGGTGGGGAGTGGGGAGACGTCGGTGTCGTCGCCCGCGTCGCCGAGTTCGCCCGTCGATGAGTTGACGAACGATGCGTTTCACAGGGTGACCGAGTTGCGGGCGAGAAGCGGGGAGCGGGCGCGCGTCGTCGAGGAGTGGGTGAACGCGACGTTGGCCACGCTGAGCACCGAGGAAAATTGGTTATGCGTCATCAAACCGAAGATGTTGCTTCGCGCGTACGAGGTGTTGGTCAATCGCAGAGACGTGAACGATGAGTCGGTGGAAGAGTTAGTCGACGCGCGCTTCGATAAGTGGGTGGAGGAGTGGCGTCGATGCGCGCAAATGCACAAGAGAGAGACGGGGGAGATGCCCGATCACGAGTATTTTAAACGGTATTTGCACGACTTTCTGTCGAGCAAGCTCCCCGCGTTCGCGACCGGGGTGCATAAAATGTCGTTTAAAAGACGCTACGACTCGAAAACGAGGATCGAGGCGATTTATGGGGAGGACTTTTCGCCCAAAAATATCGAGACGATGGAGGACGCCGTGCGAGCGCTTCGCCGCGCGGAAAACTCGAGCGAAGTCAGAGCGCTTCTCACCGCGAAATGGCTGCGGAAATTGCTCGTGCACGCCCCACCGTTCACTTTGCCCGCGGCTCGATCGGCGAAAAACTCCGATAACGGAGGTCAGATGATGAAAGATTGGCAGAGAGAGGAGGGATTTTTGTTGCGATTCACCGACGCTCCCGTGGCGTCGACGTCCGGCGCGACGGCGGGATTCAAGAACGTTCCAGAGAACCAATGGAAAAGCTCGTACATATCAACTGGGCCTTTTCGCGTACATTTCATGCGCGCGTGCGCGGAGATTGAGTCGGCGCTTCAAAAGTGCGGCATGTGTAACGTCAACAACGTGACGGTGGACGAGAAAAAGGAGGCGTGCGTCAAGGGCGCCGCTCGCATCATGTTCGTCGCTTCCCGGACGATTCGAAGCGGCGATGGGTTGGATTTCACGCACAACCTGTTTGGTCAGCCTCCCGAGTACACGGTCTCTCTGGTGGATCCTGGAAAGACGAAGAAACTCCTCGCTGAACACACCGAACACCAAGCGCCGATCGTCATAAACGTCAGCCGCACGCACGTCGAGATCTGTAGCGTCGACGTCTTCACCGTCACCAAGCACCACTTTGAGGAAGACACCGATCACTCCGATTTCTTCTTCCACTGGGCCTCCGTCGCCCTCACGACGACACAAACCCTCCGCGTCGTCGAGGACGGTTCGCTCAAGCTCTGCAAGCAGCGCATCGCCGTCGACGAAGACATCCCCCAAACCGTCGTCTCCGCCTTTCTCGACGACCTCACCGCCGCCGAGCGCGAAAACATCGATCGAGACAGGTCAAAATCTACCGCCGATTCTCCTCGCGCGAGTCGTCGGGTGCGCGTGAGCGCCGACGCCTTCGCCTAGTCGCCTCTCGTCGACGCGCGTCGTCGGCGCCGTGTTCCATTCAATAGTCAAACTCAAAATGTCCAATCAAACCAACCGAATGTCGACGAACGCTGGCGTTGCTGACTCGTCGGACCGACGGAGAGGGATCCCCCTCGACACTCCTCGTGCGCGCGTCACACGTCGTCGTCCGAGCGCGCGCGCGCGCGCGAACGTGCGCACGGGCGACACCATGTCGCACGCGCTTCCGGGCGCGCCCGTGTTCGAGCGAGTGCACGTGGTCAGGCCGGCGTCGACGCCGAAGAGCACGGGAATCGGGGCGGTCCGATTCACGTCGCCGACGACCGACGCGCGCGAGAGCGAGAGCGAGAGCGAGAGCGAGAGCGAGAGCGATGACGACGTGGACGTTCGTCTTCCTAGCACGTCGAGACCGACGAACGGACGAGGGGTGAGCGGGAGAAAGCGCGGAGGGGAGAGGAGGGCGAAACCTCGGTCTCGGTCAACGCGCATGGGGGCGGTGAGCGCGAGGACGCGGTTGGCGTTTTCGCCGGAGCGAGCGCTCGGACAAAAGGCGAAGCGTAAGAAGGCAGCGGTAAAGGCGAAGGCGAAGGCGAAGGCGAAGGCGAAGGCGCCGGTGGAGGTCAAGCTGAGAAAATTTGACGGGCGGTTACCGGGCACGAGGCCCGCGAGGTCGGAGAGTTTCAAGTACTTGAACGAAAAGGGAGAGCTCGAAGATTTGGAGGAGGGATTGTCGAAGAGGCGTTTGACGATGAACGATGTGGAGATTTTAAGTGGGTCGATGAAGCGAAAGAGAGAAGAGACAAATAGACCGGACACCGACGCAAAATTATCAGCCAAAAAGACGCAACAGAAATCGGCCCAGGCGAGAGCTGTACTAGATCCACTTAAACGCAGTCAGAACGTGCCATTCGAGGCGAATACGTTGTATTCACCGGACAATGTCGTCGTCTCCATGACAGATACCCTGGATGGTCCGAAGGCGTGGTATACAAACAATCAGTTGATCGAAGTGTGCGCGCCGGGGGCGTTGCTCGACATTTCTGCGCAATCGTTGACTGAGGAGACCAAGGCAGAGATATCATCAGCACTGCGCCAAGAAGTTTCTGGGGTGAAAGTTCCAACATTTCTCAGAGTAAGAGTGCTATTACATCATCTAGATACGTCAGGATGGACGCTCACGACGGTTCAGGTCAAAGCCACCAGCCCCAAAAGTTCTGCTCACGACGTCGAGATTGTCTTCAATTTGACTGAAGAAGCGGCCTATGGATGCGTGCGATTATATCGCCACGCCGGCAAAAACGGGCGTACGTCGAAGCAAAACAAGTTGCCTGCATCTTCTACGGACGCTTCTGGAAGTTACGTTCCTCCGAGCACCCCTCCGAGAGCGCGGACGCCGTCGCAGAGCAAGCGCAAAACCACTGAACAAGATGGTTCGTCGGAGCGCTCGGCACATCAACAAGAAGACGAGCTGGTGGATGTCAAACCCGTTCCGACTCAGCAGTACTCGGTGCGCGGACTTGAGCAAAATGTGTTGAACGGTACGCAGAGAGAGGAGCAGTCGCGCTTGCCGAGTCTGCCGAGTGCGCCGCCTCCGGCCCAAGGGCAACACTGGGGTCAACACCAACAGTACACGCCGAACGTCGCAATTGGAGAAATCAGCGGCTTTTTGCACACAGATGTTGGGGGACGCTCCGCACCGCAAGCTTCGACAGACTACTTCGACGATGCAAAGCACAAGCAGCTGAGTGATTTTTACAACCGGGTGCATGAAATGTCCAACATCACCACTCCGAGACGGCTCGCGGTGCAAAGTGATCAGATGTATGCGCCGGGATCTTTCCTCCCTCGCAGTTCTACCTTGACGCGGGCTTCGGACATACCACCGCCGGGTGTAAGCACGCGTCCCATGGAGCAAGTAGTCACTCCGACGGTGTATTACGTCCCAGTTTCCATCCCTCCTCAGGGAGTGTCGGGAGTGTCGATCACTGAGACGATCGTTGGGAGTGTGCGCGTGCGAATCACTCAAGAACCGCTCGATCAACTTCCGAGAAGCGATCCTGTCATGAGAGCGCCGTACCAGCACGTGCCTCAACGCGCGGCGGACATGGACGCATCCTCGGACATACACGGACGTCGGTTTTACCAAACGCAAGTATTGCCCCGCGTGATGCAAACTACGTCTCAAGAGGACGACGATCAACAGTTGGCGGCAAATTTGCTAATGTTGAAAACTTCCGTCACGGGCAAGAAGCGTAGAACGAAATCGGCACCCAAGCACCGAAGCGCTCCAATCAACAAGAGAGTTAAATAGATTTTCATGTGCGCACATTCTTTAACTCTTTGTACATTCGAAAAGCAATTTGAAAGCACGTTGTAAATAAAATCTTTACACATACTAAAAGTCTATGAGGCGTTCAGAGTCGCTGCGGAAGCGACTCGATCTTCTTTGGAACTTCTCGAATTGAGCTGCTGATCCCACATGTCTCGGTACAAGCCGCCCTCTTTGGCGTGAAGCGTCACGTGATCGCCCCGTTCGACGACCTCGCCCTCCTTGAGCACTAAAATTTGATCGCTGTCCATGATGGTGCTCAGTCGATGCGCGATGACGAGGTTGGTGCGTCCTTGCGCGGCGAAGTTGATGGCCACCATGATTTGTTTCTCGGTGTGCGTGTCTAAACTCGACGTCGCCTCGTCGTAAACCATGATCGGTGGGTTTTTCAAGAGCGCACGGGCGATGGCGACGCGCTGCTTTTCGCCACCGCTGAGTCGCAAACCGCGTTCGCCGACGAGGGTATCGTAACCCAACGGTTGACGCTTGACAAACTCATCAAATTGGGCGTGTTCGGCGGCGGCGGAAACTTCCTCCTTCGTCGCGACGTCGCCCGTTCCGAGTTTTCCAAAACCTATGTTGTATTCGATGGTGTCATTGAACAGCACGCAATCTTGCGGAACGATGCCAATGTGCAATCGAACGCTTCTTTGCGTGCAATGCTTCACGTCTTGACCGGCGATGCGAATGACGCCGCCTTGAATGTCGTAGAGGCGGTACAGCAGCTTGCTTATCGTACTTTTACCCGCGCCCGATCTACCGACGAGCGCAACCTTCGTGCCCGGATCGACAGTGAAAGACACGCGATTGAGGATCAATCGCTCTTTCGGGTTGTAGGCGAAGACGACGTTGTCAAATTCCAGGCGCGCGTCCTCCTTCGACTTCAGGACGAGCTCCTTGGCGTCGGGTTCGTCGTCGACGTCCTTGCTCTCCTTCAAAAGCTTGAACATCGATTCGACGTCAACCATGCATTGCTTGATCATTCGATAATACGTTCCCAAAAAGTTGAGCGGGACGTAAAGTTGTAAAATGTACGTGTTCACGAGGACGAAGTCACCAACAGTCATATCGCCTGAGACAACGCGCTTGGCGGCGAGCGCGAGCGACGCGCTGATACCGAACGCGATGATGAGAGCTTGACCGAGGTTCAATCCCGCGAGTGATCTCTGCGTCTTCAGAGTTGCTTGCTGCGTCTTTCGCAGCGCGGTGTCGTACGTCTCGCCGATGTGCGGCTCGGCGCAAAACAATTTAATCGTTTCAAAATTCAACAAAGAATCCGTCGCCTTTTGATTAAACGCGTCATCCGCCACCGTCATCTCGCGTCTGAACTTGTTTCTCCACTCGGTGAACGGCACCGTAAATCCAATGTACGTCACGATGACCGCCGCCGTGATCACCGCAAAGTACCACTCATACTGCGAAAACAAGTACGCGCACACCAATCCCACCTCCAAAAAGATGGGCGCCACTTGAAACGAAATGTATCGCAATAGATTCGCGAACGATTCCGATCCACGCGCGCACGCTCGAATCACCGCCCCTGTCTTTCGATTGATGTGAAACCGTAAACTCAGATCCATCACGTGCGTGAACACTTTGAGGGAAATTTTTCGACTCGCGTGCGCCGCCACGTACGCGAAGCAGTTATCCTTGAGTTCACTAAAAAAACTCGCCCCGAATCGAATGGTCCCGTACAGCACGATGGGCGTGAGATACCCACCCTCACCTCTCGATATCCTATCCACCGCCGTCTTCAGCGCGATGGGCGCGACGACGTTGGACGCCTTGGACGCCAATAAAAACGCCACGCTCGCCGCGAACATGAGGCGTAAGAGCGGGTGTCCCTCGGGCCACAGGTAGGGCACGAGCTCGCGGAGTTCATCGTTGTGCACCTTCCAGAACGATTCCTTCTTCGTCGTCGTCGTCGTCGTCGCCTCCTCCGTCTTGGTCGCGGCGTCGCCGAGCTCGACGCGCGCCGTCGTCGTCGACGTCGTCGACGCGTCCCCACCGCGTCGGGCAAACGTGGCGACGCGTCGAACGAAACTGGCGCTCATGACGGGCGAGACGACGGATGTGCGACGTGCGCGTCACTCGTCGCGCGCGCGGCGTCGCGTCGCGGTCGAGGGAGGCGGTCGCGCGCTCGGATTCCGCTCGGATGTGACGACGCGACGACTCGCGAGGAATGACGTCGGTCGATCGACGACGCCGCACACGACGACGGTCGACGCGTGACGGCGTGCGCGCGCGCGCGCGATGGGTAAAAACAAAGCGCCCGCGACGGGCCGCGACGCGTCGAGCGGGGCGACGACGAAAAAGACGACGAAAAAGACGACGACGACGATGAAGATGAAAACCGGCGGCGGTGGGTCGACGACCATCGAGTCCGACGTGCGCGCGGTGCCCGGCGCGCGGTCGAGCGGGGACTCGACGACGACGAACGCGAACGCGAAGACGTCGCGCGCGGTCGAGGAGGATGATTTCGACGTCGACGCGCTCTTCGGCAACGCGAAGAAGAAGCGGAAGAGTGAAAAGCGTCCCGAGGGACGCGACGGCGCCGTCGAGGAGACGCGCGTGCGGGTGTTGCTTCCGGGACAAAAGAAACCGAAACAGAAGCGCACGACGCCCGAGTTCGTGCCCGTGGAAAAGGCGAGACGTTTCGAGGACGGGCTGCCGGTGTATAAATCGTACGGGGATTTCACCGACATGCGTCACGGACAGGAGGGCGCGGGGGTGGACGAAAAGGGACGGAAACTCGGACCGAACGGCGAGCCCGCGGGCGATTGTCCGTTTGATTGTTGGTGTTGCTTTTAGACGAGCGAGTGCGCTCGAGTCTGTACTTGTCTGTACCATTCGTTTGTAGTGATGATCCACGTGAAAATGTTTGTATTAATAAAAATTGCGCCGGCGTCCTCGCGCGGCGTCTCTACGTACGTTCTTCTACCGCTACGACGACTGACGCTCAATCCGAGCTCTTTTGGTTCTCCTTCCACACGACGTACAAGGTGCTCGGCACGATGATAAGCGCGCCGAGGAGCGTCGTGGACGCCGGGACTTCGCCGAAGAGCAAGAATCCGACCGTGGCGGAGAGGATGAGCTCTGTGTAACGGAACGGCGCCAACGCGCTCGCGTCCACCATGCTGAAGGATTTAAGCAAGCAGTACAGCAACGCGTTCGCACCCGCGCCGAGGCACGCCATGAGACCGTATTGCGTCATCGTCGGTGGCACCCACGCCGAGAGCGCCGGATACGCGACGATGCCCGTCGTGAAAAAGGCGGTGTAGAAAATCATCGCCCAAAAGCTCTCCTTGCCCACGAACACTTTGTTCAAAACGTCCAACGACGCAAACATCGCGGCGCTGAGCAAGACGACGAGCCACATGGGATTGAACACCGCCCCTCCCGGCTGCATGACGACCATGACTCCGGCGAATCCGACGAGCGTGCCGATCCATCGCGTGGCGTCGACTGTCTCCTTGAGAAAGATGCGCGCGAGCACGAGCGTAAACAACGGAATGGTAAAATTCAACGTCGTCACCACCGCGATCGGGGCGATCGTCAGACCCTTGACGTATAAAAATATACCTCCCGCGAGCAGCGCCGATCGCGCGATGTGCAGCGGCACGCGATCCGTCTGCCACGCCTCCTTCCCACCGGCCACCATCACCGGAACCATGGTCAGCGTGGCGAAGAGAAAACGCAGAAACACCACCTGCGCGACGCCGAGATTTTGACCGGTAAACTTCATGATGACGTCGTTTCCGACGCCTATGAGCTGATGGGCGAAAAACCACGCGATGCCGAGCAAGAAGGTGCTCCGCGGGGCGGCGGCGTCGCTCGCCCGCGCCACCGCCGTCGAGCGCACCGTCGTGGCGTCGCCTCGGCGCGTCTCGACGCCGATTCGCGCGCGCGGCGCGACGCGCGCGCACACCACGGACGCACTCGCGCCGTCATCGCGCGGCGTTGCGCGCGCGTCGACGCGCGCGGTTCGTTCGAAACGACGCTGACGAGGCAGTTGCCCCAACCCAAACGTTTGTCTCGGCGTCTTCACGCGCGCGCGAGAAGGGACACCGACGCGCGCGGACGCGCCGATGGTGGATGTCAACATGGTCTCTCTCGCGTCGCGTCGATTCTCGAGGCGCGAGACGTTCGCGCGCACGCAGCAGTGGGGTCTATCTTTTGTGCATGAATTTCTGTCGCTCGCACCCGACGAGTCACGGCACTGTGCGACTCGACGGCGCGCGCGCGACATGTTCGCCGCGCGTAGGAGTTATGGATGCGCGGACGCGACGTCGTCCGTCGCCTCGCGAGGCGCGACGCGTCGATCGTCGACCGGAACCGTCCCGGGACGCGTCCCGGGCCAACATCGAAGCGCTGGACGCGCGTCTCGCGTCGTCGCCGTGGACCCGTCCAAGCTCGAGGGAACGCCGAACAAGCGCGGAATCGTTCCTGGCATGGGACCGGGCGCGCGCGAGTGGCGAAGGATTCACAAGGAGCTGAAGACGAAGTATAAGATGCGCACGGTGGGGTCGGCCGAGTGCGCGAAGATGATGCGACAAAACGCGGTGTTGCTCGACGTGCGATTTGAGCCGGATTTCGAGCAGTGGTCTGTGCCGGGGAGCGTGAGTTGTCCGTACGTCGAGGGCGGGATCTTGGCCAAGCTTCGATTGCCGGGATTTAAAAAGGTGAAGGCGAATTTCGTGGACGAAGTCGAGGCGCTCGTTCCGGATAAGAATACGAAAATCATCATGTGCGACATCTGGGGAGGCTCGCTCGAGCGCGATCCGCCGGAGAACAAGTCGTTCACCGACCCGACCAAGGGTGCGGGATCGCTTCCTGCCGCGTTTGAGATGTACCAGGCGGGGTATAAGAATTTATTCCACCTTCGCGGCGGCGTCAACCAATATTACGAGGATTGCGAGACGGACAAAAACTTACCCGAACCCGATCCATCGACGTGGCCGGGTAACTTAGAGTGGTTTGGCTACAGGCAATTCAACGGGAAGAACCGCGCGCGAGGTCAACGGGACGATTAGAGCGCTCGCGAGACGAGCGGCGACGCCGAGCGGCGTCCGTCGGATTGGAATACGATTGGAATACACATCTAAACACGCGATTCATCGACGCGAGCGCGAGCGCGAGCGCGGCGTCTCTCTCGTCTCCCGGGCGATTCATTCACTCCCGCACCGCGCGCGCTCGCTCGCTCGCGTCGCGCGTTCTTGGCACTCGGACGGTCGCGGCGCCTGGCGAAAAGTGACACGAACAGACAACCTTTCGTCTCTCGCCGCACTCGGGCGCGCGTCGACGCGCTCGCCTTCGCTCGGTCTCTGTGATGACGCTCGCGTCGCGCTCCATTCACGCGCACACGGCGACGAGAACGGTCGGCGCGCGAGACGGCGCGGGCCGACGCGTGTTGGGGCCCAAAACGCGTGAGACGAACAAGATGCCGACGGCGTCGAGCGTCGCGTCGTCGGCCGAATCCGCGGAACCAGCGACGCCGTCCGTCGTGTCCACGACGACGTTCGCATCGGCGAACGAGGCCGAGCTGCGCATGGCGTGCGAAGTGTTCGCTCCGGGACGCGAGTTTCGTCTCAGCGACACGAGCGGCGGCGTGAACAACCACGTGCGATACGTCGATTGCGAGAACGGCGAGCGTTACGTCGTGCGATTATATAACAACGGACAAGAGACCGATAGAGTCGCCTTCGAACACGCGGTGCTTCGCGCGGTGGAACCTCGAGTACGGGCGTGCGATTTGGGCTTTGTCGTGCCGCGAGCGCTGCAGGCCAAGGATGGAAGCGGCGCGACGTACGCCGTGCTGCCGAGCGGTGACGCGGCGTCGGTATTCGAACTAATTCCGGGGTCGTTGCCGAAGACGCGGTTTTGTGGTGCCGTGGGTGAGGCGACGGCGGCGCTCAGCGCGTGCATGGAGGCCGCGGAAGCCGACGTGAGAGCCGCGCATCCTACAAGCCCGACGAGTGTGTACAGAGACATATTCGGCGCCTTTGTGAAAAAGGGGGGCTCGCGCGACGCCTTCTTCGTCGAGGCGCAGACGAACCCGGGATTGGACGACGTGCGACCGGCGGTGAACGAACTCTTGGATTTTATTCGCGCGCTCGAGGACAAGTTGACCGCCATCCAAGCCGCGGGCGGTTTACCGGAGACGTTGATTCACGGCGACGTGCACTACGACAACAGTCTCGCGGACGAGACGACGGGTCAAGTAACGGGTATCATCGACTTTGAATTCGCATCCTACGATTGGCGCATGATGGAGGCTGCCGCCGGTCTCTCCAAGTACGTCGGCGAACGAGATCCCGCGCCCTTCGTCGTCGACTACATCAAAGGCTACTGCCGACGCGCGACGCCGACCGACGCCGAAATCGACGCTCTCCCGGATTTGATCAAACTTCGCGTCCTAGAGACCGTCGTCTACTTCGTCGCCAGAAGCGCCGCCAAGGAGGACGACATTTCGCAGTTGGCGCTTCGCGCCGAAAATTACGCCGCGCGCGTACGCTGGATCGACGCCAACGCCGACCTCATCAGAGACACCATGCGCGCCGCCCTCGCCGCTCGCGACTAAACCACCACACCATTCATTCATCATTCATTCATTCATTATTATTCCCATCGTTTCCTGCATCCACGCGCGGTGTCCTTCTCGGCGGCTTCGTTGACCGACCGACCACCCGACGACCCGGACCCACGCGCGTCACACACCGCCGCGCCTCGCCCTCACGCGTCGCGATGACCGACGCGAAGACGAACAAGTCCGTCATCAAGGCGGCGGACATGCCGAACGTGCGTCTCGACCGCGCGCGCGAACGACGACGACGCGATGATGCTGATGACTATGTCGACACGATTGCGCCCAGTCGTCCCGCGTTCGTTGACCCACCCTCGCGCGCGACGCGTCACCGCGCGCGCGATGACTGACGCTCGACGCGCGGCGTCGTTCGCGCGCAGGACGTGCAAGACGAAGCCGTGAAATTAGCCACCGAGGTACGTCGCGACGCGCTCGTTGATTGATTCGCGAAGGCGAGGTGGTTGGATCCTCCGACTGACGCCGCGCGTACTTTTTGTCGTAGGCGTTGGAGCGACACAACGTGGAGAAGGATATCGCCGCGTTCATGAAGAAGGAATTCGATAAAAAGTACGGCACCACGTGGCACTGCGTCGTGGGGAGAAATTTTGGGAGTTACGTCACGCACGAGAGCGGCAACTTCATCTACATGTACATTTCCAACGTCGCATTTTTGTTATTCAAGGCGGGATGAACTCACGAACTGAACCGAGTCGACGAATGAATGGACGAACGGACGAACGAGCGATCGAATCATGGGGTCTCGCGGGAAATGAAGGCGTCTGTATCGGTCGAGCGCGCTCCGGCCCGACGTCGACGGCGGGTCTTTTGTAATATCAACCACGCGCACACAGTAATTACAAAACGAATTTACGTCGACAGTGTCTCGTGCCGTCGGTATCCGTGTTTCGAATGTATTCGTACTCGCCGTGTTTGGAGTCGAACGTGCCTTTTTGCACCGACATGAGACGGAGCGTAAATCTTGGTCCGAGCTCTTGTAAACGCGCCTGAATCATCGTATCTATCGGTGGTGGTTTCTGTGACTTGTCCTCGTCGTCCTCG
>Ga0181567_10000033_pt1 | contig 86227 bp, 93 predicted proteins | sample 101ome_14_FD_133761 | JGI IMG/M metagenome (GOLD analysis project Ga0181567, IMG submission 133761) | Coastal salt marsh microbial communities from the Groves Creek Marsh, Skidaway Island, Georgia - 101403AT metaG (megahit assembly) | ecosystem: Environmental > Aquatic > Marine > Intertidal...
ATGGAGTCCTTGTTTCGGGATTCCGACAGCCAGACCAGGCTGTCGCCTTTCTCGGTCGGGGTGCCAAAGGCGCGCAGGCTATCGCCTTTGCCGGGCTGTTCGACCTTGATGACCTCTGCGCCGAATTCGGCAAGGTTGGAGGCGGCCAGAGGCCCTGCCAGAAAGGTGGCGCAATCTAGAATGCGGATATTGTTGAGCGGGCCTTTGACGGCTGCCATGGCTTTGTTTCCTGCAGTTGCGGCCAGCTGCGCTCTGTGGCGCTTGACCGGGCTGATTATCACACCATACGATCACAAGGCCTGCAAGGGCACTTGGGAGACCGTTGCGTAAACAACTGAGGGGACTTTTACAATGTTTGAAAACATGCTGGCGGGTGGACCGGCCATCACACTGACCTATGGCAGTATTCTGGCGATTATTTTTGTGATTCTGAGCTTCAATGTGGCCATGAAGCGGGGCAGCGCCAAGATTTCACACGGGCCAGGGGACAATAATGAGCTTTTGGTCCCGATGCGGGCGCAGGAGAATTTTGCTGAATATGTGCCAATTGCGCTGGTGCTGCTGGCCTGTTTGGAAATGACGGGCGGCGATCAGACTTGGCTGCGTGTGCTGGGTGGTGGCCTTGTCATCGCGCGTGTTCTGCACGCGGCCGGGCTCTATATCGGTGAGAAATTCATCATTGGTCGCGGCATCGGGGCGCTGGGGACGCTCCTGATCATTGCTGCAGAAGGCATCTGGGGGCTCGTTAGGGTCTTATCGTAGCACCAAATTTCCGTTAGGAAGAAGCCGGGCCTTGCGCCCGGCTTTTTTTATACTGCAGGTGCTGGTATCGATGCGCTATCTGCCCCCCGGGGAAATAATCGTCTTGCTGGAAAACAGCCTCGACCCGGACGGGACCTCCTGGCTGTATCAGGATCCAGAAGATATCATTACCTGTGCCGCCCCCGGAGATGTCGAGGCTTGCATAGCGGCATTACAAAGCGCGGTTGATGGCGGTGCCTATGTGGCGGGCTTTTTCTCATACGAAATGGGCTATCTGCTGGAGCCGGGTCTCCGGCATTTGCTTCCCGAAGACCGGCCGCAGCCGCTTCTTTGGTTTGGTGTTTTTGATCGGCGGGACAGGTTGGACAAAAACCAGCTGGAAGATTTCTGGCTCGAGCGTTGCCGGGGCCGGGTCGGTGCACTTGGCCCGCTGTCGGCTGATATCAGCAAAGCCGACTATTTGGCAGGTATTGGGGCCATCAAGGAGCATCTGGCCGCAGGCGATGTGTACCAGATCAATTATACATTTGGTCTTGAAGGACAGGCGGCCGGCGACCCTGCTTGCGTTCATGCTGCTTTGCGGCAAGCGCAGCCGGTAGGATGGGGGGCCTATATCGAAACATCTGACTGGCTGTTCTCCTCCCATTCGCCAGAGTTGTTCCTTGAAAAGCGCGGCAAGACCGTGCGCCTACGCCCCATGAAGGGAACAATTTCACGGGGTCGTTGGCCGGAAGAGGATGCGTCTCAGCAACAGACACTTGTTGAGGACGAAAAATCCCGCGCCGAAAATCTGATGATTGTCGATCTCGAGCGGAATGATTTATCCCGTATCGCAGAAGCCGGGACCGTTCAGGTGCCTCAATTGTTTGAGGCGGAAACATACCGATCCGTTGTTCAGCTGACATCAACCGTTACCGGGCAGGTGCCCGAGGATACGTCGATCAGTGCCGTATTGCAGGCACTGTTCCCCTGTGGGTCTGTGACAGGCGCCCCTAAGATCAAGGCCATGGAGGTCATCCGGTCACTGGAGCGTGGGCCGCGTGGCATCTATACCGGTGCGATCGGCCATGTGGCCCCTGGTGGCGATATGGTCTTCAATGTTCCTATCCGAACCCTGGCCATCGATCACAACGGCAAAGCCCGGCTGGGGGTGGGAAGCGGTGTCGTTGCCGATTCCGATGAGCAGGCCGAATATGAAGAGAGCCTGTTGAAAGGGCGTTTTGCCGAGGTGCCGCAGCGTGCCCCGGCTCTGATAGAGACGATGCGCTGGGTGGCCGATGAAGGCCTCTGGTTGCTTGAGGCGCATTTGGAGCGGCTTTCTTCGTCGGCCGAATATTTTGGCTATGCGCTGGACCTGGAAGAGGCCCGCACCATGTTGACCGACCATATCAGCGCTCTTCCGGAATTGTATGATGGCCCGCCTGAGGACAGGCGAGTGCGTCTGTTGTGTTCTCCGCAAGGGGAGCTTTCGATCAAGTCCGTTCCGGTATCGGGTCGTTTGACCAGATCATTGCAGGCCGCGCTGTCACAGGAGCCTGAACATGTGGCCTTCGCCAGTGAGGCGGTTTGTTCCGATGATGTCTTCCTGTTTCACAAGACAACCCATCGACAGCAATTGGATCGTCTCCATGCACGAGAAGCGGCACCCCGGGGATACAGAGACGTGCTTCTGGTGAATGAATGGGGGCAGGTCACCGAGGGTACGCGCTACAATCTACTTGTCTATCTGGATGGAAGCTGGGTTACGCCGCCGCTTTCCTGTGGTGCGCTTGGCGGTACATTCAGGACTGACTTTATGGAAAATGGTGATTCTCCGCTGATTGAACGAATCCTTGAGAAAGAAGAGGTCATGCGTGCAGAAAAAATCTGCCTCGCCAATAGCCTTTTTGGCCTTATTGCGGTTGAAGTGGTCGAATGACTGCCCTAAATCCTATTATATAACAGCCGGTTGAAGGCGCTTATTTGAACGTATCAAAACTGTAAAAATATCTACATTTGATGCGTAGCCAAACGAAAATGAAGTTGTTAGTATGCCCGCCTCACACGCAGGCGATTGACGAACGTTGCCTTTGCATTGCAAAGAGGCGTAACCGTTATGCGTTTGCTAAATGAAAACCCTGGGAAGGTGCTTGGGATAGCAAGAATGAAAAGATACACACCCATCGGAATGTCGATTGCGGCGGCGATGCTTCTGGCATGGTCACCGGCGAATTCGACCGAACTTGAAGAAATTCTGGCGGCTGAAAAGAGCTCAAACAGGCAGCTCGTTCAGGCGCAAAGTCAGATCGATAATCTTGACGACCAGACGAATGATCTGCTCGACGCTTATAAGATTGTGATCGAAGAAAACGAAGTGTTGCGGACCTATAACAAGCAGGTTAGCGACCAGATTGACCAGCAGAAGGCAGACATTGCCCTGATCAATCAGCAGCTGGAGGGTATTACAAAGACCCGCCGCGAAGTGATGCCGCTGATTCAGGAAATGATCGACAGCCTGCGGTCATTCGTTATGGCTGACATTCCCTTCCGCCAGGAAGAGCGTCTGGAGCGCATCGAAGCGCTGCAGGACCTGATGGACCAGCCTGATGTTGCGCCGTCCGAGCGTTATCGCCTGGTGCTGGAACGCTATCAGACGGAAGTCGACTACGGTCAGAAGCTTGACGTCTATGACGGCACTGAAGTCATTGATGGTAACGAAACCAAAGTTAACTATCTGAGCATTGGCCGCATCGCGTTCATGTTCCAGACGCCCGACGGTAGCCGTACTTTCGTATGGAACAATAACTCTCGTGGCTGGGAAGAACTGCCGAGCGAATATAATGGCCGCGTAGGTCAGGCTATCCTGATGGCGCAGAAAGCCGTTCAGGCTGACCTCGTTCGCGTCCCGGTCTTCGCTCCTGTGGAGGCAAAATAATGAATAAGATCAAGACACTTGCCCTCGCTGCCCTGCTTGCCATGCCGGCAACAGGTAGCTTCGCACAGGCTGATGAACCTCAGGCAGTTTCTCTTGAACGCCTGATGGAACTGGTTCGTCAGGGTACCGCCCGTGAACGTGCTGAAGAGCGTCAACGCATTCAGCAGTTCCAGGCCGACAAGAACAACCAGCAGCGCCTGCTGAACGAAGCTCGTGCTGAACGGTCTCGCTTGCAGCGCCGCTCCAAGCAGCTGGAAGACCAGTTTGATGCCAACGAACGTCAGATCACTCAGCTTGAAGGCCAGCTGCGCGAACGTCAAGGTAACTTGAACGAGCTGTTCGGCGTCGTGAAACAGTCTTCTGAAGACCTGCGCGGTTTCATTGGCCAGTCACTCGTCAGCGTTCAGATCCCGAACCGCGAAGAGTTCCTGGACAATCTGGCTCAGAAGCGTGACCTCGAATTGCCGACCATCGAAGAACTCACCGAGTTCTGGCAGATGTATATGGAAGAAATCTACCAGTCCGGTCAGGTCGTGAAGTTCAACGCCTCGGTCAATACGGCTGCTGGCGGCACGGAAGATCGTGAAGTTGTCCGTGTTGGTGCCTTCAACCTGATTTCTGACGGCGCTTACCTGAACTATAGCGGTGGCGACATCAGCGAATATGGCGCACAGCCTGCTGGTCGCTATGTCGACTCTACCTCGGACCTCGCAACGGCCTCTTCCGGTTATGCCGCTTTTGGTGTTGACCCAAGCCGTGGCCAGATCCTGAGCACCTTCATTCGCCTGCCGTCTCTTTGGGACCGCTTTAACTACGGTGGTTACATTGGCTATGCCATTGCCATCCTGGGTATTGCCGGCCTGATCCTGACGCTGATCCGCTGGGCCGTCTTGTTCGGCATCGGCAGCAAGGTGAACGCACAGATGAAGAGCGATGCCGCCAATGAAAACAACCCGCTGGGTCGTGTCATGGCCGTCTACGAAAACAACAAGGGTGTTGATGTTGAAACACTTGAGTTGAAGCTCGACGAGGCCATTCTCAAGGATGCGCCGAAGATCGAAGCCGGTCTGCCGATCATCAAGGTGATCTCCGTGGTTGCCCCGCTGATGGGTCTGCTCGGTACGGTGACTGGTATGATCAACACCTTCCAGGCGATTACGCTTTACGGTGCTGGTGATCCGCAGATCATGGCTGGCGGTATTTCGCAGGCTCTTGTCACCACGGTGCTTGGTCTGTTGGTCGCTATCCCGCTGACCCTGCTCTACACGCTCGTGTCTTCGCGCGCCAAGCGCATCATTCACGTGCTTGAAGAACAGGCTGCTGGTATCGTTGCCCTTCACGCCGAAAAGAACTAGGCGCTGAATAATGACTGAAGCATTAGAAGCGATCAGAGACTTCATGGAGTTGGGAGGGGATGTCCTTTGGGCCATCCTCGCCATCACCTTCTTCATGTGGATGCTGATTATTGAACGGTTCTGGTACTTCCGGTCAGCCCACAGGCAACTCACCACCCAGATCATCGCAAGTTGGGAAGCACGCGAAGATCAGACCTCCTGGTACGCTCACCGCATCCGCGATGCGCTTATCTCGCAGGTCTATGAAAGCCTGAATGCCTCCGTCCCCATGATCAAGACACTCGTGGCCCTTTGCCCGCTCTTGGGTCTGCTGGGTACGGTAACAGGCATGATCTCGGTGTTTGACGTTATGTCATTCTCCGGTGGTGGTAATGCACGTGGTATGGCCGCGGGCGTGTCCAAAGCTACTCTGCCAACCATGGCAGGGATGGTGGCCGCGCTTTCCGGGCTGTTCTTCAGCAACATGATCGAACGCTATGTCTATCAGGAGACCGACCGGGTCGCTGATAGTCTGGTTCATCACTAGGGGGCAGGCATGGCCATAAGAAAGGTTGAAGAAAAAGAAGAAATCAACATGACGCCGATGCTCGACATCGTGTTTATCATGCTTATCTTCTTTATTGTGACCGCCACGTTTGTGAAAGAAACGGGCATTGATGTTGACAAGCCCCTCGCTGAAATGGCTGAGGAAAACAAGCTTGCCAACATTTTGGTGGCTGTTTCTGGCGACGGGGAAATCTGGGTCGAAGGCCGACCGGTGGAACTTGGTGCTCTGCAGAGTGTGATTGCACGACTGTATGCCGAGAACCCCAAAGGTGCCATGTCGATCCAGGCTGACAAGGATGCACCGGGCCGTCATATCGTTGATGTGATTACCGAAGCAAAAGAAGCCGGGTTGCAAGATATCTCGGTTTCTCTTGACCAGCCGTAGCGGCAAGACGTCTTCCAGGGAAGACATTCTGAACGGGAGTTTTAGAATCTATGCGTAAGAAGCACGGATCAGCAGAAGATGAGGTCGAGGTTGACCTGACGCCCATGCTGGACATTGTGTTCATCATGCTCATCTTCTTTATCGTGACGGCGACCTTCGTGAAGGAATCTGGCATCAGTGTTGCCAAGCCGAACGAAAACGATACGCCGCCACCGCCCGACGCGAAGCCGAAGACTGTTGCGCTCACCGTAACGGAAGACTGCTGGGTTCGCCTGCAGGGTCGTCGGATTGACCCGGGCCAGGTTGCCCCGAACGTTCAGCGTTTGGTGGCAGAACGTCCTGGCGCACCGGGGATTATTACCATTGAAGGTGACGCACAAACAGGTTGCGTAACTGAGGTGATGGACCAGATGCTAATCGGTGGTGCCGCTGGTGTATCACTGCGCGCTGTGGAGTATTGATCATGATTGCACGTTTCGGTGGCGCAATTGGGCTTTCAGTCCTCGTTACATTTGGTTTGTTTTTCATCATGCAGTTTCTGGTCGCTACAGGCGAAATGGCACTGCAGGAAGGCGAGCGTTTTTCGCCCATCGACATCACGATGGAAGATGAAGAGCAGTCTGTTCAGCGTAAGGAGCGGGCCAAGCCCAAGAAGCAGGAAGTACGCAAACCGCCGCCCCCGGCTCGGACGCAATTGGCCACCAATGCGCCGAAGTCTGGCCCGACGGTCGACTTTAACACTGGCTTCAGCAATGACATGAATATCGGCATTGGCACGGCGGCGATTGACCGCGGCGCCTATCCGAAGTTCCGTGTGCAGCAGCAATATCCGCGACGCGCCCAGGAACGTGGCATTGAAGGCTGGGTGATTGTTCGCTTTACCATTACCAAAACGGGTGGTGTGCGTGATGCAATGGTGCTCGAATCGTCTTCGAGCCTCTTTGAGCGGTCAGCACTCAAGGCTGTGTCGCAGTACAAGTACGAACCGCTGGTGGTGAATGGTGAACCGCAAGAATCACCGAACCAGCATATTCGCCTTGTTTATGAGATGGCCGACTAGGGAATTGGCCGTCCAGGCCAGCGGTAGAGCTTCATGCTCAATATCCGTGAAAGGGAAGAAAGAATGAACGGGTTCAGTTGGAATAAGATGGCGCTTGGTGCATTGGTGGCTGTTGCGGTGGTCGCGACATCTACAATGTCCATGACAAGCGCGGCCCAGGCGCAGTCAGCGCAGTGCGGTAAGTCTTCCGGTAACAAGGTATTGTCGCCGAAAGTGTTCCGCGTAATTGAAGACGTCCAGAAATTGCTGGAAGCCGAAAATCTCGGTGAGGCGATGATGGAACTGGACGGTATCAAGAACAAGAATGAGTTGCCCGCCTACGATCAGACGGTGCTGTATCAATTCTATGGCCAGATTTACGCTGAGCGCGAGCAGTACATCCAGTCTGCGCAAGCTTTGGAACGGGTTATCCGTTTGGGTGAATGTATCCTGCCGCCTGAACAGATCAGCCAGACGGTGTTTAACGTTGGTCAGCTCTATATTGGTGCCGAACAGTATCGCAAGGGCATGAATTACCTGCAGAGCTGGTTCGACAAGAACCCGGACCCGCCCGCTTCTGCCCTGGCATTTATGGCCAGTGCCAATCTTGGCATTGATCCGCCCAACTACCGCGAAGCTTTGAAGTGGATGTTGCGGGCCGTAGAGAAATCCAAGTCCATGGGTGAAGAACCCAAGGAAAATTGGTACTCCACATTGGTTGCGCTCTATATGGAAAACGACCAGATGCGCGAAGCGCTGCCCATTATTGAGCTGCTGGTCAAAAAATATCCGAAGCGCAATTACTGGATGCAGCTGTCTTATGTTTACGGTGAGTTGAACCGGGATGCCGACCAGTTCGCTACCCTGGAAAGCGCTTACCATCAGGGCCTGCTGATCAAGTCACAGGAACTGGTCTATTTGGCGCAGCTTTATATGGCGAATTCTATTCCGGATCGCGCAGGCGACATCATGGAAGAGGGCATCAAAGCCGGCAAGATCGAACGTAAGGCCGAAAATCTCCGCTTCATGGCCGACGCCATGTATACCGCCAAAGAGCTGGACCGTGCTATTCCGTGGTATGAAGAAGCCGGCAAGGCATCTGCTACGGCTGATACATTGTTCATGTTGGGTCAGATTTATATGCAGCAGGAAGAGTGGAAAAAGGCCATCAAAGCTTTTGAATCCATGTTTGCCAAGGACCGCCAGGCCCACAAGGATGATAAGCTTCGGACTATTGGTACTGCTCACTACAATATGGGTATCGCCCTCTATAGTGATGGTCGTATTCGTGACGCCAAACGGTTCTTCACCAATGCCAAGAGTTACAAGGCAACCCGCAAGGGTGCTAATCAGTGGCTCAAACGGATAGCGAGCGAATAAGCTTCGGCGTGAGAAACAAAACATGAAAAGCCCGGCTCTGTGCCGGGCTTTTTTGTGTCTGAGGGTTGCGTGGTCGCTCTTTACACCTAGTTACTAAACAGGGTTAGGCGACATTTTGCCTTCCCAGGGGGACTAATAGCCCGAAAGGGCCGAACCAGCTGTGATGAGGCAGCTGATATTCCTCTGGGAGAGAAAAATGAATCCTACACATTATTGGAAAAGACTAAGTGGTGCGGGCGCGGCTGCATTGCTCATAACGGGGTGATTGGCTCTGGTCATGCAAGCGCTTGTTTTGCGCGGTGACATGGAATTGGGCGTCATTGATGATTACATACCCATCGATATCTGGATGGAGGACGAAGGGGTTGAAAAGCCTGAAACAACCCGCAAATTACCGGAGAAAATGGAAGTTCTTCCAATACCCAAAGTAGGTCCTGTACCGCCTACTATTGGTGATCCGGGCGGCGCTGTCGCTATCGAACGTGTTGAGCCGACCGGCCCCACCAAGCCAGTCATCGACGGTTTTGGTGACAAGGGTTCCTACCCTAAATTCCGGGTCCAGCATGAATGGCCGCGGCGGGCACTGGACCAGGGCATCTCTGGCTGGGTGATCGTTGGCTTCACCATTACGGCAACCGGTGCCGTCACGGATGCGCAAGTCATCGACTCATCCCACCGGATGTTCGAAAGAAAAGCGCTCAAAGCTGTTGGTTCATACAAATATGAACCGACGGTCGTGAATGGCAGTGCTATTCCAACGTCCAGGCAGACAATTCGTCTCGTCTGGCAAATCAGCGACAGCTGATTCCGAGAAAGGTCAGTCGTGGCCTAAAGAGTGCGGCTGATCAACTCTCGCATGATTTCTGAGGTGCCACCAAAAATGCGCTGTATGCGGGCATCCAGGAAAACACGGCTGATGGGGTATTCCATCATATAGCCATAACCACCAAACAGCTGCACGCATTCATCTGCCATGCGACCCAGCATTTCGCTGGTCCATAGTTTGGCCATGGCTGCATCCGTTGCGTCTAACTCACCCCTGCAGTGATGTTCAATGCACTGGTCGGTCAGCGCCCACCCGGCAGCCAATTCGGTTTTCAGGCTTGCGAGTTTGAACCGGGTGTTCTGCAGTTCAATGATTGGTTTGCCGAAAGCCATACGTTCTTTGGTGTATTCAACCGTTAAGTCATAGGCGCGCTGGGCAAGGCCCATACAGCCCACGGCGATGGCCAGTCGTTCTTGCGGCAATTCGGTCATTAGCTGCACAAAGCCACGTCCTTCTTCGCCCAGCAGGTTGGACTTGGGGACACGTACATCATCAAAAAAGATCTCTGATGTGTCCTGCGCATGCAGGCCCATCTTTTCCAAATTACGCCCGCATCGATACCCGTCCCGATCACTCTCTACGAGAATAAGGCTAATGCCTTTGGCGCCCAGACTTGGGTCTGTCTTGGCGACGACAATGACCACATCGGCGTTTTGGCCATTGGATATGAAGGTTTTTGAGCCATTGATGACCCATTCATCCCCATCGAGCCGTGCTGTGGTGCTTACGCCCTGCAGGTCGCTGCCGGTGCCGGGTTCTGTCATGGCAATGGCGAAGATTGCCTCACCAGACACCATCTTGGGCAGCCATTTCTGTTTCTGCTCTTCGCTACCCTGATTGAGGATATAGGCCGAGCAAATATCACTGTGGACGGCAAAACCTGGGCCTGTGGCGCCGGCCATATGCAGTTCCTCCACAACGACAGAAAGGTAACGATAGTCCCCGCCAGGGCCGCTATATTCTTCGGGGATCTGTGGACACAGCAGGCCTTGTTCGCCTGCTTTTAGCCAGAAGGAACGCGGTACAACGCCGTCTTTTTCCCATTGGTCATAATTGGGTTCCAGTTCGCGGTTAAAGAAACCGCGAACGGCATCGCGAAACATTTCGTGGTCGTCATCATAAACAGCGCGTCGCAGCATGGGGGATCCTGTTCATCAGTATTGGTCTGTTGCCTTGGTCTTACATCAAGCAACCTGTGCAGGCGAGACTATTCTTTCGTTCCCATGGTCAGGCCTTGCGGCTCGACTGTTTTTGCTGGTCATCGGTTCAGTGGATGCTACTGTTTTCCCTGGTCAGGGGCACAGGGAAGGCCCTTTCTTGGGGAGTATTCATGTCATCTGTTTCGGGGGGCGAACCCGCGTATCCTAACCAGACTTACGCCTGGTATGTGGTTGGCGTTCTGGTTCTGGCCTATACATTTTCGTTTATCGACCGGCAAATCCTGGCCTTGTTACACGCGCCTATCAAGGCGGACCTTGGCCTGTCTGACACGATGTTCAGCCTGTTGGGGGGTATTGCCTTTGCGTCCTTCTATACCTTGTTGGGCCTGCCCATTGGCCGGCTGGCTGACCGGCGGTCCCGGCGCGGCATCATTATGGTGGGCATTGCGGTCTGGAGCCTGATGACAGCCGTCTGCGGGTTGGCCAAGAACTTCTGGCAATTGTTCTTTGCCCGTATGGGAGTCGGTGTTGGTGAAGCTGCTTTATCTCCCGCTGCCTATTCCATGATCGCGGATTATTTCAAACCGAAATATCTGGGCACGGCGATCTCCATTTACGGCATGGGCATCTATATCGGCAGTGGCCTGGCGTTCATTGTCGGTGGTGTTGTCGTCGACTGGGCGGTCTCCGCGCCGGATTTCGACCTGCCAGTTGTTGGCACTATTCGCCCCTGGCAGTTGACCTTCTTCGCCGTGGGGCTGCCAGGCCTGCTGCTTGTTCTTTTAATGATGACGGTGAAGGAACCCGCCCGTCGCGGGGTGGCTGCCAAAGCCGCTGCCCAAGCCGAAATGGCCAGTGTCGGTGAGGTGGCAACCTTTGTACGCAAACGCTGGCGGACATTTCTTGGGCACTTTTTGGGCTTTGCGCCCTTGTCGTTGATTGGCTACGGTTCATCAGCTTGGATGCCCGCCTTTTTCGACAGGACTTATGATGGCTTTCAGGTCGCCCTCTGGTACGGCTCAATCATTCTGATTTTCGGGCCGCTGGGTATCGTTGCAGGTGGCGCGCTGGCCGATCGATGGCGTGCGCGGGGGCGTCTGGATTCCTACATTCGGGTCGGCATTATGGCGGCGCTGGTGCTGATCCCCATCAACGTTTTTCAGCCATTGATGCCCAATGAGTGGCTGGCGATTGCGCTCATTGTACCCTCGGCCTTTTTTGGGGCGATGCCGTTTGGCGTGGCGCCTGCTGGCCTGCAAGCCATTACGCCCAACCGCATGCGCGGGCAGGTGAGCGCGCTATATCTTTTCACCGTAAATATTATTGGTTTGGGGCTGGGGCCAACGGTCATTGCCTTTGCCACAGACTTCATCTTCAAGGATGAAGCCTTGCTCAAATATTCTCTGTCTTCCGTCGGTGGGCTGACAGGGGTTTGGGCGGCATTGATGTTGTGGTTTGGCCTCAGTGCCTTCAGGGCCAGTGCCAAAGAGGCGGAAGACCAGATTCAGGTGACGGCCAGCGGCTAGCGCTATACTTCTTCGGCGATGTCTTCGAGGTGGTCCATGTCATTGACGATGACATGGTGATTACCTTCCAGGGTGATAACCCCGTCATTGCGCAGTTTGGTGAAAGTGCGGCTGACGGTTTCGATGGTCAGCCCCAGATAATCTGCAATATCGCTGCGGCCCATCACGAGGTCTATTTCGTTTTCACTGTCACCGGTACGGCCACTTTCCTGGCACAGGCGGTAAAGGAAGCTGGCAACTTTCTCAATAGGTGACTTGCGGCCCAAAAGCAGCATCTGTTCCTGTGCTTCGCTCAGTTCGTCAGCGGCAATATTCAATAGCCGTGTCTTCATGCTGGGGAATGTTTCCAGCAGGTCCAGCAATTGCTGGCGCGGGAACTGACAGACCTTGATCGGTGTAATGGCCTCGGCACTGCAGGTATAGAAACCATGTGTGGCAAGCCCCATCATGTCGCCGGGAAAGTTGAAGCCGACGATCTGGCGTCGTCCATTAGGCAACAGTTTGACCAGGCGAATGGTGCCCTCAGTCAAATTGTAGATGAAGCGTGGATCTTCCCCTTCATCAAAGATGGCCTGGCCCGGTTCAAAAGTGCGGGTTTTGGAAACCGCTTCCAACCGGGCCAGTTCATCTTTATCCAGCACAGAACAGGCGGCGATTTCGCGCACTTTACAGGTCTCGCAGAGACCTGCGCGCGGAATGATCCGAACGTTACTGTGCTGATTCATTGTGTCGTCCTGGTGTGTTAGGCGCGGGTCTGCATGTACTGGCCAAATGCCATTGCAGCGCCCATGTCGCCTTCCAGCTTCAGCTTGCCGGTCATGAAGGCCATCTGACCATCCAGTTCGCCTGCCAGCATCTTGGTGTAGTCGTCCAGTGCAATTTTCAGCGTAACGTCTGATTCACCATCTTCGGTGGAGACGGTGTGCGGTGCATCTGTCAGATCGATGAGGATGCAACCATCATCACCAAAGTCCAGTTTCACTTTCTTGCCAACGCCGCTGTCGTCGCTGCCCAGGCCGTCTGTAATCTGTTGTGCCATATCCTGAAGACTCATGTTTTTCCCCCCTACTGGTAATGAGCTGCCTTCGATAGTTTGGCGATTATGGTGGAGGCAGGCTTGTTAATTCAAGTGAATTCCGAGCCTGAAAGGGTGGCTTTGGGCGCGGGTAACATGTAAATATTCATGGCTGATGGTTTTAGATCGTCAATATGTTGTCAGTGGTCGATGGAACGGAACGGGAGAACAGGTATGAACGTTGAAAACCCCAAGGGCTTAAAGCCTGGTGAAGCTCGCAGCGAAGGCAAAAGTGTTCAGGAGATTCTGGACGATGATCGCCGTGATGTACCAGAGCGCCTGCGCCGGAATACTTATGTTTACAACGGCTCCGACGACCTTGATCCCAAGAGGTGGACGTCACGGGAATTCCACGACCTGGAAATGGACCATGTCTGGTCCAAAGTCTGGCAATTGGCTTGTCGCTTGGAGCAGATCCCCGAAGTGGGTGACCATCTGGTCTATGAAATAGGCGACTATTCCTTCATCGTGGTGCGCACAGGTGAAGATGACGTCAAAGCCTATTACAATTCATGCCTGCATCGCGGCACGCAGCTGCGCCCGAGCGGCTCTGAAGGTAATGCGTCAGAGTTCCGCTGCCCATACCACGGCTGGACATGGAGCGTGGAAGGCGAACTGGTCGATCTGCCGTGTGACTGGGACTTCCCGCATGTAGACAAAGCAGAATTCAACCTGCCTGAAATTCGTGTCGACTTCTGGGGCGGTTTTGTTTTCATCAATATGGAGGAAGACTGCGAATCCCTGGCTGACTATCTGGGCGATATGCCCGGTGAGTTTGAAAGCTGGAATTTTGAAAACAAATATCTCCAGCATCACATTGGCAAGCGGGTCGATATGAACTGGAAAGTGGGCGTTGAAGCGTTCATCGAAAGTTATCACGTCATTGCCACGCATCCGCAGATTATGCCGTCTACGGGTGATGCAAATACGCAATATGATGTGGACCCGAGCCTGAACTTTAACCGGATGATTACACCGATGGCAGTGGCCAGCCCGCATCTCGATGATGTGGAAGAGCAAGACATTGTCGATGCGATGACGGGCCGTTCGGTGCGCACCGGTGTCAATGCCGATGGTCTGGAAGTGCCGGAGGGCGAAACCGCGCGTTCCTTTATGGCCGAAGTACGCCGCCAGACGGTGGGGCCAGACCTGGGTCAGGATTACTCGTCCTATACGGACAGCGAAATGCTGGATGCCATTCAGTATTGGGTGTTTCCGAATTTCTTCCCATGGGGTGGTTGCGGGACCAATATCGTTTATCGTTTCCGGCCGGACGGGAACAACCCTGACTCAGCCTTTATGGAAGTGATGATCTTGTCGGACTATGACCAGTCCGGTCCGCGGCCTGACCCCGCAGACCTGCGGGTGCTGGGTGAAGATGAGCCCTGGAGTTCGGCAGAAGACCAATTCGGCGGCCTGGCCCATGTGTTCGAGCAGGATATGGCCAATATGCCGCGTGTTCAGACTGGTATGAAAAACCTGCGCAAGGGTATTACCTTGGGCAATTATCAGGAAAGCCGTGTACGTCACCTGCATCACAAAATCGACGAGTATATTGCCAAAGGCAGCTAAAGCGTCAGCTGGAGGCGGCTATTGCCGTAGCATTTCATGCAACATTAGATCGATACTGGCGCTGTATTGACCCTTTCTCTTGAGCCAGTGAAAGGCGGCAAGGTACAGAGGCAAGGCATCAGTGAATTCTGACCAGTTTACGCCTGCTGCAGCTACCAGTTTTTTGGTGGCGAGGTGATGTTGACCGGTTTCTGACAGATAGTCTTTCGTCAGGGTTGGGCGGTCGAAGTTGGCCATCGACGCCAGCAATGTCGCCATATCGAAGCCCGGCAGGTCAACGAGGCCATAGTCCTCCCAATCTAGAATGAATGGCTGTGTGTCCTGAAGGTGTCCCAGATTATTGATGGTAAAGTCGCCGTGCTGGGCGACACGTTGCTGCAATATGTGGCCGGGCTGGGCAAATACGTTGTTCCATTTTTCGACGAGGTGGGGATGCGTAATCTCAAGAAAATGGTAAAGCGAAGGACGGTCTGCGTGGGGGCTTTCAGGGGCATTTTCGTAGAAATGCTTTATGAGCGTTAGCCACTTCCGGGACAAGGCCGTGGGTGCGCCCCCCTGGCTGTAGGTGAGGGTAGTAAATTCTTCGAATCGCAATACCAGGAAGGTCAGTCCCTGTTGGGTTTCAAGGGCAAAGGACTTTGACAGGTGGCCACCCAGAATGCCGGACAAGCGGTTTAAGGCATTCAGCTCCCTTTCCAGACTGTCGCAATGGCCTGCAGAATCCGCTGCGCTAACCTTAACCACGACAGGCCCCAGGGGAGCGACGTGGCAAAATGCGCTCAATTTGTGCCTCCGGACCAGTTGCCAGACATCAACGGCCGCGCCATTTTCAGCAAGGCCGGTTCGCACCAGTACTTTTGTTATCTCATAAATCATGGCCTGTGGACCATTGTGAACGTATATTCCTGCATCCAGTGAAACAGGCCTAAACAGGCAAGCAGGTGCCGGAGTGGAATCCATCGTCGTGGTTCCTGCCGTTTCATGACGTCCAGCACCAGTCGGTAATGCCCGCTATCCAGCCGACTCAATCGTGATGAGCCTTCGTCTCGCCCTTCCCAGGCCCAGATGGTGATCGCCCCGGGCAAGGATGCAAGTGCCTTGCGCAGGCCGCCATTTGTCGCAAGGCACCCGGGGCGTTGCTGGCTGGCGATAATCAGACACCCCTGTTCACCTGTATGGTTAAATGCGGCATCGACCAGTGTCGCCATATCAGTCTGCTTCAACCCGTCCAGAACCTGGGGCATGATGATGGTGCTGGCACGTTTTGGGACTGTGCTATGCAGGTTTGCCTGGTGTTCTTTAACAATGTTGAAATCAGGTAGCGGTGACCAGTCTAATGCCGGGCCAACCATCGGCTGCGCACCAATATAGGTGGCGGTCAGTTCCTTATGCCAGGGGGCAACGCCAAGCATGATATGTGCGGGTGTGCCTTCCGGTCGGTCGAATACAGTGATCAGTTGCGCGTCGACCGGGAGAAGAGCCAAAAAATGTCCCAGGCTCCTGTCATTCCAGGGTTTCATGACGCTGAACGGGCTGGCTTGGCGACAATTATCGTGTCGAGCGCTACAGAGGACATCCATGCCATGCGACATAGGCGGTCCAACGCCCGGCCTGCAGAGCTGTTCCAGACACGATGGTTTAGACAACGGTGCAACGCCACCCAAACCCCGATAGGGACGCGGCGCTCAATACGATAGCCTGCGTCGGCTAATATCTTGTCCAAATCCCGTGGATCCAGATATTACCCTTTTTTCGGCGTGCGGCGTGCCAACAGGGAGCGTGGATTCCGATGGTTGTTGATGATTAAGAGCCCATTGTCTTTGAGCAAGGGCTGGAGGGCTCGAAGAACGTCGGACCTAAGCTATTCCTGGGCATTGCCAAAGAAACGGAATGTTGTAATCAGGTCGAAGGGGGGCTCGTTGAGTGTGTCCTGGGTGATGTCGGTGAGACGAAAGTCGACCGCGCAATTTGCCTTGGACATCTTGTCCCGCGCGGCATTGATCATGTTTTCTGAAACATCCACGGCGATGGTCGTCTCGAACAGCGGTGCGAAGATGGACAGAATGCGCCCGGACCCACAGGCAAAATCAAGATAGCGCGATCGGTGACCGGTAAGGTGCCTGTCGAGCAGGGCCGGCAGTAGGTCTGCCTCTCGACTAGCCATATATTGATTTAATCCCCCGTCGCTCAGGTCGCTGTCATAGTCCGCACCTTTCTCTTCCTGATGGCTTTGGCGATAGTCAGCTTGGTTCATTTTGGTGCGTCTCGAATTGTTGTTCAGCAGCACAAAAAGTTTAGCGTTACTGGTGCTATAGGTCATCCCGCTTTTCCATCTCGCTGTCCGGTGTGTGGAAGGCACCGGAATACACTGGCGCTTTTTGGGTTGCCCGGGCATGCTTGAGCGAGTGTTGCCGTCCTAACCTGCAGGAAGCACATGTCCGCACCGACTGCGTCCAATTCCAGATATTACATTCTGTTTCTGCTGCTGGCCGTGCAGATTGTTGCGCAGGTGGACCGCATGGCCATGTCTATGCTGGTGGAACCTATCAAGGCCGACTTTTCCCTATCAGATGCTGAGGCGGGTTTTCTGCTGGGGCCTGCTTTTGTGGTGCTCTATGCAGTTTTGGGCGTTGGCTTCGGTATCTGGGCCGACAAAGGCAACCGTCGCAACCTGATCGGCTATGCCTTGGTGGTCTGGAGTGTGCTGACCATGGCCTGTGGCATGGCGGTTGGCTTCATCACCATGGCGCTGGCCCGCATGGGCGTTGCCGTGGGTGAGGCGGGGGCCAACCCGCCAGCCTATTCCATGATGTCGGACCTGTTTGACGAACATGAACGCGGCACGGCTATCGGGGTTTATTCCACCAGTTCGAATATTGGTATTTTGGTGGGGTTCGCCGCAGCCGGGGCGATCAGCGAGGCCTTTGGTTGGCGCAATACGTTCCTGCTGTTCGGCATCCCTGGCATTTTGCTGGCACTGGTGATGTTTGCCACCGTGCGCGAGCCTGCCCGCAGGCAGATAGACATAGATGCCGGTGATCAGTCGCTCGGACTCATGGCAACGGCTCGCCATATGTTGTCGCAGCAAACCATTCGGCACCTGTTGGTGGGCGGCGCCTTGACGGCCTTTGTTGGCTTGGGCTTTTCCAACTGGTTGCCCGCCTATTTTGAACGCACATTTGTGGACCTTGACCGCACGACTATTGGTATCGGGCTGGGGGTTGTGATCGGGATTGTTGGCGGGGCAGGAACATTTCTGGGCGGTTTTTTTTCAGACAGGGTGGCCCTGCGTGATATCCGCTGGCGCTTGTGGATCGCCTGTATTGCCATCGCCGTTGGCTGGCCTATCGGCATTTTGTCGCTCTTTGCAGATGACTATCGGCTTGTTTTGGCGTTGATGGCATTGCCCGCCTTTGTGGCCTTGTTTCATCTGGCGACTTTGTTCGCGCTTGTCCAACAATTGGTGGCCAGCCGCATGCGGGCCACGGCCACGGCTATCCTGATGTTGTTTACCAACCTGCTGGGCGGCGGCCTGGGTCCCTATTTTGTGGGTTGGCTCAGCGACCAGTTGGTTGATCAATATGGCGAGCGATCATTGGCGATTGCCCTGTCGACACTGATTGTCTTTGCCTTTTGGGGTGGGTTGCACTTCTTCATGGCCAACCGGCACCTTGTGGATGACGTGGAGAGGAACCGCGCCCTCGGCCACACTTAGATGCCCATCTGGCGGGCTGCCAGGTCGAGCATGATTTCCTCGGATCCGCCGCCGATGGCATTCACCCGAACTTCACGATAAATGCGTTCAACCCGGTTGCCACGGATGAAGCTGGCGCCGCCCAGGATCTGGGCAGCTTCTCGCGCGCAGAATTCTGACGTACGGGTCGCCTGAACTTTCAACAGGGCCAGGTCGGCGGCAGGTGTCTCACCCTGGTTGACGCGCCAGGCGCACAGCTCGAGAAAGGACTGTGTGGCCTTGATCTTGCGGACCATCTCGGAAATCTTGTGGCGGATAACCTGGTGGTCGGCCAGTCGCTTGCCGAAAGTCTCACGCTGGCGTGCCCAGGTGATGGCTTCCTCCAGGCAGGCCTTTGCGGCCCCGACGCAACCGGCAGCCATGCCCAGGCGTTCGCCGTTGAAATTATGCATCACGCCGGCAAAGCCCTGGTTTTCGCCTCCGATCAAGTTGCCTTTTGGCACCCGAACGTCGTCAAAGTAGATGGCGGCGGTATCGGAGCTGTGCCACCCCATTTTCTCTAGCCTCGTGCGGGATACGCCAGGGCTATCCATTTCGATCAGCAGCAGGGATATGCCGCTACTGCCGCTGTCGCCGGTACGCAGGGCGCAGGTCAAATAGTCAGCCCGCATGCCAGATGTGATGAACATTTTAGAGCCGTTGACGACGTAATCATCGCCGTCCAGTACGGCACGTGTCTTGATAGCTGCAACGTCTGACCCGCCGGAAGGCTCGGTAATGCCCAGCGCAATAATCTTGTCACCCGCCAAAACAGGCGGGGCGATACGCTGCTTCATTTCCTCGCTGCCGATAGCCAGGATAGGCGGCAGGCCAATGCCATGGGTCATGAGAGAGGCGCCAATGCCACCTGCCCCCATGCGCCCCATTTCCATAGACGTTAGCAGTCGGTGGAATGGGTCAATACCTTTAGAGGTGCCGCCATATTCTTCGGGATAGCCAAAGCCCAGCAGGCCAAATTCTGCCGCTGTTTTGTGGAGCGAGCGGGGTAACTCACCAGCGCTTTCCCATTCCTCGATATTGGGGATGATTTCCTGGGCCAGGAAGCGGCGCAACTGGTTGCGCCAGAGTATGTGGGAATCATTATAGAATGGACTTAGCCCATCCAGCATATCTGCATTGAAATCTTCCATCTCGTTCATGAAGACCCTCCCTGGTCCCTTATACTATAGCTTAGGCCACCCATTTCATGCGGGACAGTTGTAAATTATTCGTGTAGACATGCCTCCAGTCTAAACCATAGCCATACTGAGGAACCCCCCATGGTCAAACAGTCCGCCAACTATGATGATGTGAAACAATATCGCCTGGACCCGGAACGCGAACAGGAACTGCTGATGACAGCAGGCGAATGCGTGTTCATCTGGGCCAACAAGGAAGGCCACCCCATCGGTGTGATCACCGCTTATGTGCCTGTTGACGGCAAAATCTGGATGACAGCCACCCGCGAACGCGTCCGTATCAAGGCGATTGCGCGTGACCCGCGTTCTTCTGTGGTGATTACCTCCAAGGGTACGCCGATGGGCGGCGGCAAGACCGTGACCTACAAAGGCAACACCATCATTCATGACGATGATGAAACCAAGCAGTGGATGTACAGCATTCTGGCTCAGGGTATGGCCATGGCCAAGGATGACGGCAATGCCTTCACCAAGGACCTGGACCCGGCCATGTTTGTGCGCTTCCTCGATACGCCGGAACGCATCGTGCTGGAATTCACGCCTGAAATGTCGATCCCGTTTGATGGCGACAAGATGGCGGCTGGCACTGCCGCTGCCTATGCTGAATTTGCTGCACAGGACGCTGAAAACAGCTAAGCCTGTGCCAGAAGCTGATGCTTTAAGGCCCGCCTTTTGGCGGGCCTTTTCATTTGCTTAAACCGGTGGGTTTTGAGGGTCGATCTCGCCGGAAATATATTGGTCGATGGTCTGATGGAAATGCCTCAACCGTATTTCCTGGTCGCACAGGATCATACCTTTGAAGCCCTTTGACTTCACGCCTCGCTGCATGGTCTCCATGTTCGAGCCATCCTGCCGCAGCACATTAGCCAATATGGGGTCGAAGGTGCCTTTGAAGGCAGCCGCATAGTGTTCATGGTCACCATGGCTGTGCGTTTCGGGCACGACATCTGGCGGCGTGCTGCCCGGTGGCAGGTAGGCCATGATGATAAAGTCGTAGTAGCAGATATTCGGGTCTGTCGCGTGGGGGCGGTATCGGAAGATCACCCCATGTTCCGGTGTCTGCGTGAAGGTGGTGTTGGGAAAGAATGTGTAGTGATACTGGTGTACCAGCTGCTCGTCATTCATCTTCTTGTAGGGCAGGTAGGTGTCGTTTTCCATCGCCCGCTTTGTTTTGATGATTTCCAGATGCACATCCTTTGCGGCTACGTTCCGCAAGGGAGAATCGGCGGGTTCGCGCCGTGCCATCATATGTTCGCGCAAGGGCGTCATGTCATCGCGTTCGTCCACCAGTTCGCTGACGGTGGCGTTGTAATTCATCATCCGACTGTGGATGCCGTGCAGCTCAATGGGCACGTCATGTCCTTCACCAAACTCTACCATGTCCGGGTGCAGAGCGAGGAAGTGATAGCTTTCATTGAAGGCGTCGACGGCATGCTTCCAGTTGCCTTTCCACTCGAAAGACTGTTGGTCCATATAGCTACGTTTTTCCAGCTCATAGGATTCCAGGTGCTGCCCAGCCTCGCCCAGGAAGTCGCGCAATGGCATGGCGTTGTCATCCATATTGAACCAGATAAAGCCGGCCCAGCTGTCGGTACGCACCTGCTGCAGGCCCAGGTCATCGACGGGAATGCCGTTATCAAATTGGCGGAAGAACTGCGGGTCGGCGACATCTTTCAGGGTGCCATCAATGTTCCATTCCCAACCGTGGAAGGGGCAGGAAATTGATTCTGCCTGTCCTTCAGGCGCCTGGCACAACACATTTCCCCGGTGCTGGCAGATATTGTAAAAGCCGCGCGCGACCCCTTTCTTGTCGCGGGTAAACAGGAAGGATTCGCGGCCAAATTCGTAAACGAAGAATGAACCAGGTTCCGGCAGGTCCGTTTCATGAATGGCCAATTGCCACGTCTTGGTCCAGACATGTTTCCACTCCTGTTCCATGAATTCAGGAGAATAGAAGCGTTCGCCTTCGATACGCTCCAGCCCAAGGTCTGGGATCGGCTTTCTCGGCAGGAAAGGTGGCGCCAAAAAGTCGCGCTCTGTTTTTTCCAATGCCTCAAGGTCTTTTTCTATCAGTGCCACGAGTTCCTCTCCCGTTACATGGCAAATGGAATGGCTCATAGTGTCGCTAAAGCGCACCGTAGCCAAGGCCCAAATTGCAGGTAGGCCGTCTCAGGTGGTTATGCGGAAATGGTCGACCTGGGTGTCGTCTGCCCCAAGGTCAGCATAGTTATCATCGACACGTGCCTGGATGAAGTCACGCCAGGAAAAGGGGCGGTAGTGAGGTGGTGAAGTATCATCCAAAGGGGTAATCGACGCGTCTGCGACAGGCTGGTAGAAAAACGGAATGCTGTAGCGGGAGCGCTGGTCTGTCCGCTGGGTTACCCGATGCATGGCCGCTTTGTAACGGTCATTCGTCAATACCTGCATAATATCGCCCAGATTGACAACAATGGCATTGCCATCGGCGGGAACATCAATCCAGCCATCTTCCTTGGACTTAGCTTGAAGACCACCGACATTGTCCTGGAACAGAAGCGTTAGCGCCCCTGGGTCAGTATGGTGGTGCAGCGCCATGTCTCCCAGTTCGTTGACCGTGCCTCTGTCTTCCTCTGGTAAGGGGTCGTAAGCCGGATAATGGTTAATGCGCGCTGTGCTGGTATGGCGTTGGCCAAAATGATGGGAAAGTGAATCCGGTGCGGCGCCCATAGCTTGGCAAATCAGTTCAAGCACGTTTTCTGATAGTTGAATGCAAGCGGCAAAATAGGCGCGCAGGGCAGCCTCAAAGGCAGGCATGTCGTTGGGCCAGGGCATGGCCCTGTCACCCTTCTGCCAGTCATTGATCCGGAAATCGAAAACCTCTTTCTGGTCTCGTTTACGCTTGGTCAGCTCCCGGTCGTAATAACCCAGCGGATTTACGGCCGTGCGCCGAACGGCATTCTTGGCTTCCAGTGGTTCCTCGAAAAACGCCGCAGAGACATGCCACATGTCGTCCATCAAGTCATCAAGCCCATGGCCCTTCAGCCGGAAAAAGCCGTGGTCCCTGCAGGCAGCATCCAGCGATGCCAGTGCAACTGTATTCAGATGGCGCAGGTCGATGGTCGGTACACTACTCATACATACAGCCTATAGCATAAATGGTGGCGACCCAAATATGGGCGATATGCTGGCGAAAAGTATAAGGGGCTGGTAGACTGCGCCACGGAAGGCACGAATCTTCCAAATCCGGGGGTTGTGATGCGGTTCAAGAAACAGCAAGAGCTGAATAGTAATTGGCGGCCAAAAGACAAGGCGCCCGTTGTGGTCTACACAGCAGCAGGGGACCCAGTACATTGCAGCGTTTTTTGCGCTGAAGATGAAGTGGTGAGCGACGTCATCAATCAAGCGCATCCATTTCTATTGGTTGAAACGCACGCCGGTGCCGTTTCCATGGTCAAAAAGACCCAGATCAAGAAAGTGGTGCCCGAAGCGGCGCAGAGTCTTGTGTTCATGATGGCCAGTGAGGAAGGCGAGCATATTGCCATTACCTTCCTGGACGGCACCTATAGTGAAGGCACTATTTATTTGCCGCCCAGCATGCGCGCTTCTGACATCGCCAACAGCTCGACCCCATTTTTCCTCTATCGGCCCGACGACGGTGCCCCGGAATATGTGTGTGAATATAATATCCAACAGATTGTGATCAATCCGCGCATGAATTAGCCTTTCTGTTCGGGATGAATGGCAAAAGGGGAGAGAGCCATGAAGATTTCACCAATCAAAGGATGGCATGCCTATACGACCCATATGGATGCGGAAACGGACCCAAAGCGTAAGGCGATGCTCGACAATATGCGGCACCATTTGAAGTATGAGTGCCTGGCTGACCCGGAAATATTCAACACTATGGTGCCGGAACCGGATTACCGCTTTTATGCCAGTTATGACAATGCAGTCATCAAAGGCATGCCCGATGTCCAGCAGTTCTATTACAATATCTGGGACACGCGCAGCAGCCTTGTAGAGTTGAACATTACCCATTGTGCTGCTGCCGATTGGGGTGTGGCCTGTGCGGGTGAATGGTATCAGCAAGTGCCAGGTGAAACGCTGATTGCCGACGGTACAGAGGTGCCAGACCCCGATGCGTGGTATTTGTCACGGGCGGACTTGTCGTGGTTTTTTCCGTTCGAGGAAATTGACGGCAAGATGCTGCTGGTCGGCGAGATCTGCTACATCGATGAAGCGGGAGCCACGCTTACCCAGCTTGCACCAGAAGATGTCCTGAGCATGGAAGAAGCACAGGCGGAATTCGACAGCGTCTGAATTCATCATTCTATGTAGGCTGGGTAATGGTGCCCCCGGGGAGAATCGAACTCCCACTCCCGTAAGGGAACTGGATTTTGAATCCAGCGCGTCTACCAGTTCCGCCACAGGGGCCCATGGGGTTGGAGCCGCGCATCATAGCCAAGCGCTGGCATTCGTCAACTACCCGTGCGTGGTGGTGCTGTTCCTTTTATGCCCGGGCTGCTATATGCAGGTCTGTCAATGAGCATGGATAGTCACCGGGCATGATACGTCGCCTCTACAATTGGACATTGGGTTTAGCAGAGCGCAGATCAGCCATGTGGTGGCTGGGCGGCGTTTCCTTCGTGGAAAGCTCATTTTTCCCCATTCCGCCAGATGCGTTGCTGATCCCCATGGTATTGGCGGCAAGGGCACGGGCCTGGCTGATTGCCGCCGTGTGTACGGCATCTTCCGTGGCAGGCGCACTGCTGGGCTATGCGCTAGGCTTTTTTGCCTTTGATGCTATCGGCCAGCCATTGATCGCCTTCTATGGCTATGAAGAACAATTCGCATCCTTTACGGAAGGATTTGGCGAATGGGGCGTTTGGGCCGTTGCCTTTTTTGGGCTGACGCCGTTCCCCTTCAAGGTCATCACCATCACCAGTGGGTTTGTGGGGATGGATGTGGTTCCATTCCTGCTCGCCAGTATTGTGTCGCGCGCCGCACGCTTCTATCTGGTCGCTGGCCTGTTGTGGAAGTTTGGCGACCCAATCCGCGACTTTATCGAGAAGAGACTTGAATGGGTGGTGCTGGGTGCCTCTGTTCTGATTGTATTGGGCTTCGTTGCCCTTAAATATCTCTAGAGGCAATTGGGAGGCATTCATGGCAAAGCAGGCAACCAATGCAGTCTTGAAACCAGCGCTATTGCTGGTGGTCAGCCTCGTGCTGTTGCTGGCAGCCTATGGCTTCCAATATATCGGCAAGATGGAACCCTGCGAGATGTGCTACTGGCAGCGCTATGCCTATTATGTGGCGATACCGTTTTTGGCCATGGCGGTACTGCTGGCGGCGGACACAGCGCAAAACATTTTGCCGCGGTTCTTTATTGGCCTGGCGACACTCGCCTTTATGACGGGTGCGGGCATTGCTGCCTATCACGTCGGTGTGGAGTATGGCTGGTGGGCAGGGCCGGAGTCCTGCACCGGCGGTGGCCTGGTAGCCGATACGGCAGAAGCGTTTTTGGAGGCGCTCAAGGGCACCAATATTGTGCGGTGTGATGAAATTCCATGGTCCTTGTTTGGCATCTCTATGGCGGGGTATAATTTCCTCGCATCGGTGGTGCTGAGCATCGCCGGGGCGATCTTCACATTTGGCAAGCAGGGTTAATCGCGTGCTGAACCAAACAGACAGACTAAAACCGCGCCTTCCCGGCCGCCGGAACAATACGGAAGAAATGATCCGTGTCGACCAGGCGGGCGAATATGGTGCAGTGCAGATTTATCGGGGCCAGATGGCCGTGCTCTCCAACCGGGCGTCGGGGGCAACCATTGCCCATATGGCCCGCCAGGAAGAAGAGCATCTGGTAAAATTCGATGCCCTGATGAATGCCCGCCAGGTGCGACCCACGGCTCTGTCGCCCTTCTGGCATATGGCGGGGTTTGCGTTGGGTGCCGGTACGGCCCTGATGGGTGAAAAGGCGGCCATGGCCTGCACGGTTGCCATCGAAGAAGTGATTGAAGAGCACTACAACGAACAGGCGGAAGAACTAGGGGTCCGTGATCCCGAGCTTTCAGCCCTGATTGAAGAATGCTGTGCCGATGAAGTGGCCCACAAGGAAACGGCGCTGGAACATGGTGCGCAGGAAACCCCCGGTTATGGGTTGATGAGCGCATTGATCAAGGCCGGTGCCAAAACCGCTATCCGGATCGCTCGTAAAATTTAGAGCATTGACCGTTCGTGCCGAGTGGTTTTGTGCGTCAGCGCAAAACTGTATCGAGGTGCGGACGTAAGTGGATAGGGCCTTGCCTTGGACCTCAACGGCTCAGCGTTCGCAAAGCGAACTGCCGTGAGCGTTGCTAAGGCTCCAACTCGGAATCCCAATACAGATAGTCGCGCCAACTTTCGTGCAAATAGTTCGGCGGAAACCGCCTGCCGCGGTCCTGCAGCTCATAGGCTGTGGGGCGGAAGGGGATCTGATCGACCGTCATGCCCGCTTCACCGGGTGTTCTGCCGCCCTTGCGCAAATTGCAGGGCGAACAGGCCGTGACCACATTTTCCCAAGACGTTACCCCGCCATAGGTACGCGGGATCAAGTGATCAAAGGTCAGCTCCTCGCCTGAGCCGCAATATTGGCAGGTGAAGCGGTCGCGCAGGAAAAGATTAAACCGCGTGAAGGCGGCATAGCGAGCGGGCTTCACATAACGCTTCAGCGATATCACGCTGGGTAGCTGCAGGGTGAAACTGGGTGAATGCACTTCCCGGTCATAGTGTTCGACAATATCGACACGTTCCATGAACACGGCTTTGACAGCATCCTGCCAGGACCAGAGGGATAGAGGGTAGTAGCTCAGGGGCCGATAGTCGGCGTTCAGGACGAGCGCGGGGCATTGCTCCAGCGAGACCGGCTTGACCGGTGCTTCAGTGTGATGCCCTGTACCCTCTTCCGTCATCATCAATCCCTCGATAGATGACAATACCATATGATGTGTTTTAGAGGTTGAAAACCCCTTTATCTGGACAGGTGTTCAAGATTCGATAGCGAAGGCCTTTTTCAGGAAGTTGCCACCCAATTGGATGCTGTCCGGGCCGATGCCGTGGCCCATGCCTTCCGACAGATGCGTCTCCACCTCAATGCCCTGTTCTCGCAGAAAACGCGCAGAGGCCGTCATCGCGGTGGGTGGGATCATATTGTCCATCGATCCGTGCATCAGCAGCACCGGTGGCTTGGAGCGAATATTTTTGGCCAGCAGCTCGGGTGCGGCGACAGCGCCGGAATAACCGATGATACCCGCCAGTGGGCGTTCACGCTGCAGGCCAACGAACAGCGACAGCATGGTGCCCTGGGAAAAACCGATCAGCACCAAATCTTCTTCGGTCAGCCCCGCTTCTTCCAGCTTCTGGTCGATATACATGTTCATAATGGGGGCCGCGCGGGTCACGCCTTCTTCCTGTTCTTCCTGGCTGAAGCTCTTGATCGCCCACCACTGAAAACAGCCCGGCATGCCAGGTGTCTTTTGCGGGGCGTCGGGCGAAAAGAAGGATGTCGTTGGCATGTCCTGTTGCCAATTAATGGCCAGGCCAATCAGGTCCTGCCCATTGGCGCCATAGCCATGGCACAGAATCACCAGTTTTTCTGGGGGCAGGTCGCCTAGTCGTTCCAGTGACGGGCCGTAGAGAGCGGGAAAGCTGGACATGGTGCCTCTTTCAGTTTGTTCAGCGCACAGGTTGTGATTTGATAGCTTATATGACTGACTTCGTCACCCGCTTCGCACCCAGCCCCAATGGCTATTTGCACCTGGGCCATGCCTATTCGGCGCTGGTGGGCTTTTATGCCGCCCGGCGGCATGGTGGGCGGTTCCTGTTGCGGATTGAAGATATTGATCTGGGCCGTGCGCGCCCTGAATTTGAGGCAGCCATCTATGAGGACCTGGCCTGGCTGGGCATCGAATGGGAAGAACCCGTGCGGCGGCAGTCTGAGCACTTCAGTATCTATGAGGCTGCGACTGCCAAGCTGACTGATGTTGGATTGACCTATCCCTGTTTCTGCACCCGCAAGGAAATGCTGTCGGCCGGGGCAACCCATGGGCCGGATGGCTTGGTCTATCCCGGCACGTGCAAAGAGTTGAATGCGCCAGATGTCGCTGCGCGGATCAACGCAGGTGAACCCCATGCTTTGCGGCTGGATGTAGAAAAGGCATTGGCGAGGATGGAAGCCCCTTTGTTCTGGCAGGAGGAAGAAGAAGGCCAGGTGCTCGCGAACCCGGCAGCCTTTAGCGACGTTGTGCTGGTGCGAAAGGATGTCCCCACGAGCTATCATGTCTCCGTCGTGGTGGATGATGCGCGGCAAGGCATCACCACCGTGACGCGGGGGCGCGACCTGTATGAGCACACGGCTGTCCACCGCCTGTTACAGGCCTTGCTGGATTTACCGATGCCGCACTATCACCACCACGCTTTGGTGACAGATGATGCCGGCCAGCGCCTCGCCAAAAGCAAGGGGTCAACCAGCCTGCGCGACCTGCGAGCAGCCGGTTATACGTGGCAGGACATTCTGGCGGCCCTGCCGCCGCTAGACTAACGACGTCTTAAAGCAGCTTGCTTTCCACAATGCCCCAGGCGCGTTCGGCCAGTGGCCTTGCGGTCTTGGCGGTCTCCATGGCCTCGGCACTTGCGGCAGTGCCGTTCTTGATACGGACCATGATGCCTTCAGCAATGGCTGACAGGCGGAACATGTTAAAAGCGGTGTAGAAGTCCCAATTGTCGATGCTGCTACGGCCGGTGCGCTCGCAATACATGGCGATATAGTCATCGCCAGATGGAATGCCCATGCCATCAATGTCCTGCCCCAACAGGCCTGAGAATCGACCGCCCAATGGCATCGAATATGGCAGGCAATTGTAGTTGAAGTCGGCCAGCGGGTTGCCCAGTGTCGATAGCTCCCAGTCGAGGATCGCGATGACGCGGGGCTCGGTGGGGTGGAAGATCATGTTGTCGAGGCGGAAGTCGCCATGGATAACGGTGGTCTTGTCATCGGCGGGGATATTCTCCGGCAGCCATTCCAGCAACCGTTCCATGGGCTCGAACTCTTCAGTCGCTGCAGCACGATATTGCTTTGACCAGGTATTGATCTGGCGGGCGACATAATTGCCTTCGCGGCCAAAGTCCTGCAGGCCGATGTCTTTGTAGTCTGCATTGTGCAGGCGGGCGAGGGCATCAACCATGCCTTCGTAAATGGCAGCGCGTTCACACTTGCTGACTTCTTCCAGGTGCGGTGCCCAGAAGATGCGGCCCTCGCAATAGTCCATGATGTAGAACCAGGTGCCCAGCACGTCTTCATCGGTGCACAGGGCATAGGTGCGGGGGACGGGTACGTCTGTCTGGCCTAGGGCTGTCAGCACCTTGTATTCGCGGTCAACCGCATGGGCGCCCCTGAGTAATTGCCCAGGCGGTTTGCGGCGCATCACATAGGTTTTGCCGCCAGCTTCCAGCAGAAATGTGGGGTTAGACTGCCCGCCGCTGAACTGGCTGACCTCAATAGTGCCGGTAAAGCTTTCAACATTGGTTTCCATCCAGGTCTGCAACTTGCTGATATCGACCTGGTGTTTTTCCTGAACGGCCTGGGTGCTGGGTACGGATGATGTCTGGTTTTCTGTCATCGTCTTGCCTCTACTTCTGAAGAGCGCGCCAGCCAATGTCGCGGCGGTAAAAACCCTGCGGCCAGTCTACTTTTTCAACAGCGCCATAGGCGGCATCACGGGCGGCCTGCACATCGGGGCCCATACCCGTTACGTTCAGCACGCGCCCACCAATGGCCGTGATAGTCTCGCCATCCCTTGCGGTGCCGGCGTGGAAAATCTTCACATCATCTGATGCGCCAGCGCCGTCAAGATTACCAATCACACTGCCTTTTTCGTAGGAACCCGGATAGCCGTCAGCAGCCATCACCACCGTCATGGCTGCGGCGTCGTGCCAGCGTAGGTCGAGGTGAGCCAGGCCCCCATCCTTACAGGCCATCAGGGCCGGCAGGACGTCTGACTTCAGGCGCATCATCAGCACCTGGCATTCCGGGTCGCCGAAGCGGACATTATATTCGATGAGGCTGGGGCCAGTGTCCGTGATCATCAGGCCGGCGAAGAACACACCCTGATAGGGCATGCCTTCGGCCTTCATGGCCGCCACGGTGGGCTTGATGATTTCATCCATTACCTGTTCTGCCAGAGCGTCTGTCATGATCGGGGCAGGGGAATAGGCGCCCATGCCGCCGGTGTTCAGGCCTGTATCGCCTTCACCGACGCGTTTGTGGTCCTGGGCAGAGGCAAGCGGCAGGGCGTTGTCGCCATCGCACAGGGCAAAGAAGCTAATCTCCTCGCCACGCAGCCATTCTTCAATGACAACTTCGGCACCCGCATCTCCGAATTTTCCAGAGAAACTTTCGTCAATAGCGGTCAGGGCTTGTTCATTGGATTCGGCCATAATCACGCCCTTGCCGGCGGCCAGCCCGTCGGCTTTCACCACAATGGGGGCGCCCTGTTCTTCTACATAGGCTTTGGCACTGGCCGCATCAGCAAAGCGGCCATAGGCGGCGGTGGGGATGTTGTATTTGGCGCAGATATCTTTGGTAAAGCCTTTGGAGCCTTCCAACTGGGCCGCACCCGCGCTGGGGCCAAAGCAGTCGATGCCTTCTGCCCGCAAGCGATCGGCGAGCCCATCAACAAGTGGCTGTTCCGGGCCGATGACAACAAAGTCGATGGCTTTTTCACCGCAAAAGGCGACTAGGCCGTCAATATCATCGCCTGAAATATTGACGCATTCGGCCACTGTAGCGATGCCGCCATTGCCAGGGGCGCAGTACAGGGCGTCGCACAGGGGGGATGCGGAAATTGCCCAAGCCAATGCGTGTTCGCGTCCGCCAGAGCCAACGACCAGAATGTTCATTGCCAGCCTCGTTGCAATATTTATGAACCATGTCCCTGCTGGTACTTTCAACAGGCGTGGGGCTCTTGTAGCATAGGCTCTCCCCAGCACAAGGGGGCAACCGCAACAAGGATCAACGCGTGTCCACAACCCAGGCCAATGCACCAGAATTTTCCGTCACCGAGGTTTCCTCGGCGCTCAAGAAGACGGTCGAAGGCGCGTTCAGCCATGTCCGCGTGCGGGGCGAGGTCTCTGGCCTCAAGCGGCCGCCGTCTGGCCATTTGTATTTTGACCTCAAGGACGACAAAGCTGTCATCAATGGCGTGTGCTGGAAGGGCGTGGCCAACCGGCTGAAATATCTGCCGGAAGACGGGTTGGAAGTCATCGTCACCGGCAAGATCACCACCTACGCCCCGCGTTCCAACTACCAATTGGTTGTCGAGACGATTGAGCCTGCAGGCGCCGGGGCGCTGATGGCCATGCTGGAAGAGCGCCGCAAGAAACTGGCGGCTGAGGGCCTGTTTGATGCCGAGCGCAAAAAGCCTATTCCGTTCCTGCCGCGCACGATCGGGGTGGTGACATCGCCAACGGGGGCGGTGATCCGCGATATCCTCCACCGGTTGGCAGACCGATTCCCCAGCCATGTGGTGCTTTGGCCCGTGCTGGTGCAGGGCGACAACGCCGCCCCGCAGATTGCGCGGGCAATCCGTGGTTTTAATGCGTTGGGTGACGGTGATTCTGTCGCGCGACCCGATGTGCTGATCGTCGCCCGTGGTGGCGGAAGCCTAGAAGATCTATGGGCTTTTAATGAAGAAGAAGTGGTGCGGGCCGCTGCCGAAAGCGACATTCCGCTCATTTCTGCGGTGGGCCACGAAACGGACACAACGCTGATTGATTATGCTTCCGACCTGCGGACACCAACGCCGACGGCGGCAGCCGAAAAAGCAGTGCCTGTTCGGGTCGACCTGCTCGCCGGAGTGCACGATTTGGCGCGCCGCCGTCTGCAGGCGGTGAGCCGATCCATGGAAGAACGGCAGACGCATCTGCGCGGCCTGGTACGTGGGCTGCCCAGCCTCAATGACATTCTCGGGATGCGCCAGCAGCGGTTCGACGACATAGCCGAACGCCTGCCGCGCGCGCTGATGGCGAATACGCAGGCCCATCGCCAACGGTTGGCCGACAAGGGGGCGGGGCTGCGTCCGGCCTTATTGCAGTCGCGGCTGCAACAGATGGTTGGAATGGTGGATGGCCTGGGGCAGCGGCTTGTTCCATCCCTGCAGCGTCAGGTCACCAATGGCCAGCAGCGCATAGACCAATTGTCTGGCCGATGGCAACCGACCGTGCAGCGCAGGGTCGATCAGGCAGGTGACCGCCTGACACGCCCCGCAGAACGGCTGGCGCCGAATGTGGAGCGACGCCTGGCGGACGCCAGCCAGCGGCTGGAGGGTGTTGGTCGTTTGCTTGGGAGTCTGGGGTATCAGGCTGTGCTGTCACGCGGCTATGCCGTGGTGCGCAATGCGGATGATGCACCCGTGATGGCCTCTGCTGGGTTACAGAAGGGCGAGGCGCTTTCGGTTGAATTTGCCGATGGCCGCACGCATGTCCAGGTAATGGACGATGCAGTGGGTAGCCGTAAGAAGACACCCCCCAAGAGGTCGGCTAGAAAAGCGAAACCCAAGACGTCAACGCCAGATCAGGGAGATCTCTTCTAGCATGCGCGTAACATTGTCACTGATCGTTATGGTTCTGGGGTTGGCGCTATCAGGCGCGTCGGCATTGGCTGCGGGTATGGTGCAGGTGCCAGGCAGTGTCCAGCAGGGTCAATTGGTCATTGGCTGGGCACCGGGCAATACGGTCATTCAGCTGGGGGAAGAGGCCCTGCCGCTCACGGAGGATGGCCAGTTTGTTTTTGGGTTTGGTCGGGACGAGGGTCCCAATGCTGAATTAACGATACGATATGCAGATGGGTCGACGGAGGTGTTGCCCATCAAAATCAGTCAACGGCAGTACGATATCCAGCGGATCGATGGCCTGCCACCCTCCAAGGTGACGCCGCCACCGGAGCGGGCCGCCCGACTGAAGCGGGAGCGAGGCATGGTAGCTGCTGCCCGTAAACCCGAGACAACAGATGATGCCTGGACAGGCGGGTTCATTTGGCCATCAAAAGGGCGCCTCAGCGGTTTTTATGGCAGCCAGCGGGTGCTGAACGGCATTCCCAAATGGCCGCATTTTGGTCTGGATATTGCAGCCCCCACAGGCACGCCCGTTGTGGCGCCGGCCGCCGGTGTCGTGCGTTTGGCAGAAGCGGACTTCTACTATGAAGGCGGCATTATCATTATCGACCATGGCCACAACGTCACCTCGACCTTGTTTCATTTACATAGTGTGGATGTAACTGTCGGGCAGGTGGTCAGCCAGGGTGAGCAAATCGGTATGATTGGGGCAACCGGTCGGGCAACGGGCCCCCATGTGGACTGGCGCATTAATTGGCGGGGCAGGCGTTTGGACCCGGCATTGGTGCTGCCTACAGCCGCGCCGCTACCGGTGATTGACTAAAAATTATTCACCAAATTCTATATGAGTAAAAATTAGGCATACGTTATTTGGCTCAGTGCTATTTTTTCATCTATGTGGTTTCATGACAGCCGTTCCATTTGCGGGAATCCCTATTTTTCATAAGGCAATGCTCTGATTCTAAATGGAATAATTAGTTCACCTGTTATTTTTGTACACTTTGGCACGGAAATTGCATAGTAGTCGGGTGAGAGCAGCTTCTGCCTCCAAAGGAACAAGAGCCCTGATGGGCCAAGAAAGGAAATATCATGAACCGTAAAGCGATCGGCGTTATTGCAAGCGTCTGCATGGGCTTTGGCGCCCTGTTTGCCGGCCCTGTTGCCGCTGAGGAATCAAGCGACTGGGACTTCTCCGGTAATGTTGCAATTACCAATGACTACATGTACCGCGGCTTCACTCAGACCGGCGGTGATTTTGCTATCCAGGGTGGTTTTGACGTAGCTCACTCCAGCGGCTTTTATGTCGGTACCTGGGCTTCCAACATCGACTTTGGTGACTCCGCCAATATCGAAATGGACTTCTATGGCGGTTACGCTGGCGAGTTCGGCAATTCCATGTTCAGCTATGACGTTGGCGTCATCTACTATGCGTATCCGGGTGATCCAAAAGGCTCCAAGTACGACTTCGTTGAATTTGGTGCGACCCTTGGTGCCGATTTCGGTCCGGCTGCCCTGAGCGTTGGTGCCTGGTTCTCCCCGAACTTCTTCGGTGGTATCGGTGACTCAATCTATGTGCCGATCGGCCTTGAAGTTCCCATCCCCGTTGGTGACGGCCCGGTTGGCCTGGCTGCAAGCGGTACTGTTGCTTTCAATCACTTCTTCGATGCTGGTGGCAACTACATTAACTGGGACCTGGGTCTGACGGTTTCTGTTGAAGACCTGTTTGACATCGACCTGCGTTACCACGACACCGACATCCCCGATGTGTTGTGTAAGGGCGTATGTGATGCTCGCTTTGCCGCGACAATCAGCCGCTCCTTCTAAGTTCTCAATCTTTCCTGTTTGAGAAACATCTTGCCCGGCCTGTTAAACAGGCCGGGCTTTTTGGTCTTATGAGGTCGCTGCTGGCGGCCACTTTTTTGCAGCAGGTTAGCCCCCCGGCGTTGAGGCTTTTTTGGGGATGCGCGGCTCAAATTCTTCCAACTTGCGGACCAGCTTTTTCTGCAACACGGGGTTTGCTGCAATCACGCTCTGATTTTTCCCGCCCTTGCCGTGGAAACGATAGGCATCACCCTGGCGATTGGTGCAGATGCCACCGGCTTCCCGCAAAATCAGTTCTGCAGCAGCAATGTCCCAATCATTTTGCGGCTTCAGGTTGATGCAGGCATCATGGGTGCCATTGGCAACCAGCATTACCCGATAGGCGATGGAATTGACCATTGCGATTTCGATCTTGGGCCAAGGGTTGCGCCAGTGTCGGTCGGCATACATGTCGCGATAGCCAATCATTTTGCAATTAGCGAGTTCGCGATGGTTACCAACGCTGATTGTGTCAGTATTGCAGGTGGCGCCGTGGCCGAGTCGGGCTTCGAAATATTCGTCACTGGCCGGGTTAAAGACAAAGCCCAGCTGCGTTTCCCCTTTCCAGACCAGCCCAACACAGATCGTAAAGTGAGGCTTCTCGTCAATGAAGGCGCGGGTGCCGTCAATAGGGTCGACAACCCAGACATAGTCGTTGGGTTCTGAGGCGTTATTCCCTTCATGCACGCTTTCCTCTGATAGCCAGCCGTCGTCGGGAAAGCTGTCTAACAGGCGTTCCTTCAATAAGGCGTCTATGGCCAGGTCGGCTTCTGTCACCGGGTCATTCTCTGCCTTGTCCCATTGTTTGAGATGCTGGCGAAAGAAAGTCATCGCCAGGGCGCCCGCGTCACGGACGGCCTGTCGTGCAATGCCTGCTCTGTTTTCCAGATCAGGTGCCGGCAAGTGTCAGTCCTTCCAACCGCAGGGTGGGGACATTGCTGCCATATTTGAAGACCAAATCGTCGGCTGCTGTCAGGTTCAGGAACATGTCTTTCAGGTTACCGGCAATGGTCAGGCCATGAACGGGGCCGGCGATCTCACCATTTTCGATCCAAAAACCGGAGGCGCCCCTGCTATAGTCGCCGGTAACACCATTGACGCCCATGCCGATCAACTCCGTGACATAGAAGCCCGATTCAATATCGGCCATCAACTCGCTTGGTGTTTGGTTACCCGCAGCAAGATAAAAATTGCTGGGCCCCGCGCCGGGTACGCTGCTGGTGCCGCGACTGGCACTGCCGGTGAGGGGTAGGCCGAGTTGGCGGGCTGAGGCTGCTTCGAGGAACCAGCTGGTCAGAACGCCATCCTTGATGAATTCTCGCTTCTGCGTGGCAACGCCTTCTCCGTCAAAGGCCTTGGACCGTAACCCCCGTGGTCGCAGGGGGTCATCGATGATGGAAATGTTTTCGCTGAAGATCTGCGTCTCCATCGCATCTTTCAGGAAGCTGATACCGCGGGCAATGGATGCGCCATTGATGGCCCCCGACAGGTGCCCCAACAGGCTGGCGCCCACACGCGGGTCAAAAACAACCGGTACTTTACAGGTTTCGTGGCTGCCGGGGTTCAGGCGCTTGATCGTCTTCTCTGCTGCTTCGCGGCCAATGTCTGTGGCAGCATCCAGGTCTTCCAGATGCCGGGCTGAGCTGAACTCGTAATCTCGTTCCATGCCCGTGCCTTCGCCTGCGATGACAGAGATGCCACGAGAATGGCTGCTGGACTGATACCAGGCTGCGAAGCCGTCGCTGGTGACCAAAGCAACGGCGGAGCGTCCCCAACTGGCGCTGCCACCCTCAGAATTGGTGATGCCGTCAACCGCCAGAGCGGCCTCTTCAATCTCTTTGGCCGTGGCGAAAAGCGTCTCCGCTTCAGGTCGCGCGTCGTCGCACAGGTCCAGTTGCCCACTTGTTGCTATCGCCGAGGCGCTGTCGGCCAGCATGTCGGGTTCAACCAGCCCGCAATAGGGATCTTCAGGCGCATAACGGGCCATGGACACGGCACGGTCCGCCATTGCTTCCAGCGCCTCTGCGGACAGGTCGCTGGTCGAGACAATGGCTTGTTGCTTGCCGATGAAGACACGCAGGCCAAGGTCGCGCGCCTCTGACCGTTCCAGGTCTTCCATTTCGCCAAGCCTGCAGGAAACACCAAGGCTGTCCGATTCAATGATCACGGCGTCAGCCGCATCGGCCCCTTTGGCCCGGGCTGTTTTCATCAGGCTGTCGAGAATGGAGAGCTGTTGCTCTTGTTGATCTTGTGCGCTCATGGAATCCGGTTCTATGCGAGGTGGACCCCTTGTATAGAATAGGTTTTCGGTCAAGAGCAACGGTGCCGCGTATTTTGGGTCAAATCTGTCGCCAGATCAGGGCCTTATCGCTATAAAGGCACGCACCTGCCTCAAAAAGCCGGGGCGGGAAAAGGACACTACCCCATGGCCCAACGGGACTCGGAAACAACCAAACAGAATATTCTCGACGCTGTTGGTCGCGTGTTGGAGCGCGACGGCTTTCGTGGCTTGGGCATCAATGCCATTGCCAAGGAGGCCAATGTCGGCAAACCCCTGATCTATCGTTATTTTGGTGGCATGCCACAATTGCTGGAAGAGTTTGGCAAGGACGCCGATTTCTGGATGGGCCTGGACGACATGCTCTACGAGGCCGATCAGGAAATCGGGGGCAAGCGCTCCAAGGTATTCTCCGAAAATATGCGGCTGGTACTGATTGTCTATGCTCGGATTTTGCGGAGCAGGCCGCTGTTGCAGGAAATTCTGGCGTCGGAACTGACGGCCCCGGCTGGCCTGGTTGAACCCCTGGCTACCGCCCGGCGTGACCGCGCCCGTGAAGCCTTGTTGGATTTTATGGGCGATATTGAATGGCCAAAGGATTTTGATGCCACGGCCACCTTTGCCATCCTGTTGGCGGGGGTTCAGTACCTCACGCTTCGTACCCGTATTTCAGAAGATTATTGGGGTGTGCCGTTGAAGACGGAAGAAGACTGGGAGCGTTTTGAGGCCGCCGTCGGCCGCATTGCGGACCTGGCCTTTGCCAGCGCAGAGCAGGACAAATAGCAAAGCGCCCCGCTCATGCCGCCTATTCTTGCCCTCAAAGATGCCGCTGTCCGGTTCAGCGTAAAGCCGTTATTCGAGCATGTTGACCTGGCGATAGAGCCAGGCGACCGCCTTTGTCTCGTGGGTCGCAACGGCACGGGCAAGACGACCCTGCTACGTGCCCTCATGGGTGATCAGGAATTGGATGAAGGCTCCCGTTTCGTTCAACCCGGCACCCGTATTACCTGGTTGCGGCAGGAGCCTGAGGTACTGGAAGGCCAGACAGTCGAGCAGTTTATCGAAGCCGGGCTCGATGACGATGAAAAAGACCTGCGGCAATATCGTGTCCGCGATTTAGTGGGCACGCTGGGGTTGGAGGCGGATGCGCTGGCCGGGAACTTGTCTGGCGGCGGCTTGCGGCGTGCGGCCATTGCGCGGGCCTTTGTATCGGACCCCGACGTGGTGCTGCTGGATGAGCCGACCAACCATCTCGACATCGCCACAGTTGAATGGCTGGAAGGCTTTTTGAAGCAGAACCCCGCCGCCATGTTGATCATCAGCCATGACCGGGCCTTTTTGCGCCAGATGAGCCGCAAGACCCTTTGGCTTCATGGCGGCACGCTGCGCGTTAACAACCAAGGGTACGATGCCTTTGATGACTGGGCAGACCAGATCCGTGAAGAGGAAATGGCCAGGCGGGCGCGGCTGGAAAAGAAAATTGCACAGGAGACGGCCTGGCTACAAACGGGGGTGACGGCCCGTCGCAAGCGGAACCAGGGCCGGCTGCGCAATCTGTATAAAATGCGGGAACAGCGCGCCAAGCAGATCAAGGCGTTGTCGGCACCCAAGATCGATTGGGAAGATGGGCCACCTGCCAGCCGCAAAGTGATTGAGACGCGGGCGATCTCCAAGGCATTTGGCGAAAAACAGATTGTGGATAAATTCTCTACCCGCATCATGCGGGGAGACCGCGTTGGTCTGGTCGGCCCCAATGGGGCGGGCAAGACAACACTGGTACGGCTGTTGACAGGGGAACTGGTGCCGGATTCTGGCCGCCTGAAGCTGGGTGGCGATATCGAGCTTGTCTATTTTGACCAGAACCGGGACAGCCTGAACCCCAAGCACACCCTTTGGGAAACGCTGATCGACAAGGAACATGGCGGTGGCGGCGATTCGGTGGTGGTGCAGGGTCGGTCGCGCCACGTTGTTGCCTATCTGAAGGATTTTCTCTTCGATGAAAAACAGGCCCGCCAACCGGTGGGGTCCCTATCTGGCGGCGAACGCAACCGGTTGCTGTTGGCCAAGACGCTGACCAAACCATCAAACCTGCTGATCCTGGATGAGCCGACCAATGACCTCGACATGGACACGCTCGATGTTCTTGAGGAACTGCTCGAAAATTATGACGGTACGCTGATCCTGATCAGTCATGACCGTGACTTTCTCGACAGGCTTGTGACAAGCATTATCAGCTTCGATCCGGACGGTAAGGTGCGGGAATATGCGGGTGGTTATACAGATATGATCGACCAGCGCGGTACCCGTTTTGCCAAGCAGCCTGAGGTGGAAGAGGCCAGCACTGTTACAGACGCCAAGACGCAGCAACCACGCCAACGCAACCGAACCCAGAAATTGTCCTATAAGGAACAGCGGTTGCTGGATGTTCTGCCGGATGAGATCGACGCGTTGGAGCTGGAAGCGACAGATATTGAAGCACAGCTGGCTGATTTGAGCGATGTGGCCAAGATTACAGAACTAGCCGAACGGTTAGAGACCATTCGCAATGATATTGATTCCAAGCAGGAGCAATGGCTACTATTGGAAGAGAAGCGAGAGACTATAGAACAATCAAAGGTTTAGTTAGTGCGTACCAGCCCTCCAGGCAGCGAATATGCCTTTATGGAAGCCGCAGACGGTACGCGTCTGCGGGTTGCATGCTGGCCCGGTGCCGAAGGCAAGCCGACGATCATTCTGCTGCCCGGCTTTCGCGAATATATTGAGAAACATTTCGAAACTATTGAGGACCTGCAGAAGCGTAGCATGGCGGTCTATACAATAGACTGGCGCAGCCAGGGGCTTTCCGACCGACCGTTGGACAATCCACAGAAAGTCCATGTTGAGGACTTCGACCAATATATTGCGGACCTTCACCAGTTTATCTCAACGGTAGTTATCCCGGACACGGAAGGCGAACGGTACATCTTGGCCCATTCCATGGGCGGGCATATTGCCCTGCGCTATCTGCATGATCATCAATTTGATGTGGATGGCGCTGTCCTGAGTGCGCCGATGGTGGAAATATATACCCCGACGGGGTTTCGCTGGCTTGCGCGCCTTTTGGTTAAAACCCTCAAGGCGATGGGTTTGAGCAAAGCTTACTTCCCGGGGCGCAGGGATTACGGCCCCAAGTCGTCGCGGTTTGAAGGTAATAAGTTAACGTCTGATGAGGCGCGATTTGCTGAAGACCATGACCAGCAGGCTGCCAACAAGACCTTGCGCACCGGCGGCCCCTCTGTCGGTTGGGTGGCTGCGGCCCTTCGTTCCAGCCGTCGCCTGAAGGACGAACGCTATCTCAAGGCGATCAGTGTGCCGATCTATATTGCGCAGTGTATGGAAGACCGGATGGTGTCCAACCGGGCACAGGATCTATTGTCGTCCCGTATCAACCGGTCACAGCTCTTCCATATCGACGGCGCAAAACATGAAATTTTGCGGGAACGGGATGAACTGCGTGACCAGTTCTGGGACATCTTCGACCACTACTTTGAGGTTCGCAGCTAGCGCCCAAAGCTTATTGGCTCAGCAGAACCATCGCCTGTTCATGGATGCGGGCATCACCCGTGGCCAATATCTGGCCGCCATCCAACACCGGGTTTCCCTGCCAGTCTGTCACTTTGCCGCCGGCGGCTTCAACGATGGGGATCAGCGCCTGAATGTCATAGGCCTGCATGGATGACTCCACCACCAGGTCGACAAAACCCATGGCCAGCATGGCATAGGCGTAACAGTCGCCGCCAAAGCGACGCAGTTTGACGGTGGCCTCGACACGCTCAAAGGCATCCTGTTCAGGGCCGGGCTTGAACATGTCGGGGGTGGTGGAATAGAGAACGGCGTCGTCCAATGTGGCGCAGGCGCGGACGGCCAGTTTTTGGTCGCCCAGAAAGGCACCGTCTGCAGAGCCAACAAAACGCTCGCCGGTATAAGGCTGGTCGAGAATGCCGGCCAATACCTCTGTGCCATTGTTCACGGCAATCAAGGTGCCCCATGTCGGAAAGCCGCCAATGAAAGAGCGCGTGCCGTCGATCGGGTCAAGCACCCAGGTCAGGCCGGATGCGCCTGCCGGTTTGGCGCCATGTTCTTCACCCAAAATGCCGTGATCGGGATAGCGCGCTTCGATGATGCGACGCATGGATGTTTCAGCCTCCCGGTCTGCAACTGTCACAGGGTCGAAGTCCTCTACCTTTTTATTGTCGATGCTGTTGGCCTGGCGAAAATAAGGTCGAATGGTTTCACCAGCTGCGTCGGCAAGCTCATGGGCAAAGGCCAGAAGGTCATTCACTGATGGCTGGGTCATGCTTGTTCCCGTCTGTCTGTCAACTTGCTTGGGTATTTGCCGAATTTGCTTGCACCAAAAAGGCACCCCGCTAGGCTGCGCGTCGCACCAGTTATGTTGTAGCTTGTGTCAGGTAATAAGGGAACCAGTGCGACATGCACAAGGCAGACTTTCTCATCATTGGTGCAGGAATGGCCGGGGCCTCGGCAGGCGCGGCCTTGGCCCGGCATGGCTCTGTCATCGTGTTGGAGCGCGAGGAACACCCCGGCTATCACACGACCGGCCGATCTGCTGCCTTCTATGCGCCGTCCTATGGCAATGAATTTGTCCGCCCACTCACATTAGCCTCTGGCGACTTTCTGCAAGATCCGCCAGCGGGCTTTGTTGATGGCCCGCTGCTGCGTCACCGCGGCGCGCTTTATGTCGCCCGCCAGGACCAGCTTGCGCAGTTGAAACAGTTTCATGCCCACTTGCTGGAAACCGGTGCCCAGGCCGACTGGTTGGAGGCAGATGCTGTTCTGCAACAGGCCCCGATGATGCAGCCGGGCTATGTTGCTGGCGGGATCTATGAGGAAAACTGCCACGACATTGATGTCGCCGCCCTGCACCAGGCCTATCTGCGACAATTGGGGCGGGACGCTCTTTCCTGTAGTGCAGGCGTGACCAATATTGAACGGGTTGGTGCTGACTGGCAGGTGGAGACAACAGCCGGTACCTACCAGGCACCTATGCTGATCAATGCAGCGGGTGCCTGGGCGGATGACATCGCTGCGATGGCTTGTGCCGCACCTGTTGGCCTGCAGCCCTTGCGGCGCACGGTGGTGATGTTGCCGGGGCCGGCGGATTACGATGACAACTGGCCCCTGGTGCTGGATGTCGAAGATGAATTCTATTTTAAGCCCGACGCGGGGCGTATGTTGTTGTCACCGGGCGATGAAACGCCAAGTGCCCCCTGCGATGCCCAGCCAGAAGAGCTGGATGTTGCGCTCGCCATAGACCGACTGGGCACGGCGAGCTCTATCCCCGCGCCACGTGTTGAGTCGAAATGGGCAGGCTTGCGCACTTTTGCGCCTGACAGGACGCCGGTGGTGGGCATGAACCCTGTTAGGGATGGCTTCTTCTGGCTGGCCGGGCAGGGCGGTTACGGCATCCAGACGGCACCAGCAATAGCGCAGCTAGTGGCAGACCTTCTAACCGGGGGAAAAGTCTCACAAGAATTGGCAGACTGGGGCGTTCGGGAAGAATATTATGCGCCCTCGCGGTTCGAACTGCTGGACAGGAACAGGGCATGAAGGCCTGGATGTGTAGGGAATTTGGGGATCTTTCGGTTCTAAAGTTCGAGGACGTGCCCTCACCAAAGGCAGGACCCGGGCAGGTAAAGCTCGCCATGCGGGCCTGTGGCGTGAACTTTGCCGACAGCCTGCTGACGGCCGGCACATATCAGGTGCAGCCCGAGCCGCCTTTTTCGCCAGGCTTTGAGATTGCTGGCGACGTAATTGCCGTGGGCGAGGGCGTGTCGGGTTTTAAGCCCGGTGACCGTGTTATGGGCATGGTGGCTGCCGGTGGTTATGCGGAAGAAGTTGTGGCCGATGCTGCCCAACTGACGCCGATCCCCGATGAAATGGATTATGTTTCTGCTGCCAGCTTTGCCGTGACCTACGGGACGTCGTATCTGGCCATTGCGCATCGTGCCCGCTTGCAGGCGGGCGAGGTGTTGCTTGTGCATGGTGCAGCCGGTGGTGTTGGACTGACAGCGGTTGAGATTGGCAAAAAATTGGGCGCCACGATTATTGCCACAGCCGGCGGGCCGGAAAAGCTCAAGATTACCCACCAGGCGGGGGCCGATCATCTGATTGACTACAGGACGGAAGATATTCGCGAGCGCGTCAAGGCGCTGACGGACGGCCAAGGTGCAGATGTCATCTATGACCCCATCGGCGGCGATGTATTTGATGCCTCGCTACGCTGTGTAAACTTTGAAGGGCGTATTCTGGTCATTGGATTCGCTGGCGGGCGAATCCAGCAAATTCCCTCGAACCATGTGATGGTCAAGAATGTGGACATCATTGGCGTGAACCGCGGGCCTTATGAAGAAAAGCGGCCGAAGGTGACGACACAGGCCTATGCCACGCTCATGAAATGGCTTGCTGAGGGCCAGATTCGTCCCTTTGTTTCAAAGACCTATCCACTGGAAGAGGCTGTGAGTGCCATAACATCTGTTACAGATCGTTCGTCGACGGGCAAGCTGGTGGTAACCAATTGATACTACAGGGTAAAAACTTTCCGCCCTTGTAATTGCCAAAAAAATAGCCATACTCAGAGGGTTGCCTGTTTGAGCGGCTTGCTCGCAGGCAATGCCCTTCGTGGGCGATTCCTCCCTAAACTTGGGCCACTTCAGCATGTCTGAAGTGGCTCCTTTTTTTGGAAAATACCTAAAGGTATTTGGGCGACACCGTCGTCAGCGCTTCGCACATTTTGGTCAGTTGATGCTGCAATGTGTCGAAATGGGCTGTCTTCTCCAGCGTGGTTTCATTCACATAGAGCGCCCGGTTGATCTCGATTTGCAGTGCATGCTGGTTTTTGTCGCGCTGGCCATATTGGCGGGTGTTATAGCCACCTGAATAGGGCGTGTTCCGCACCACGCGGTAGTTGAAGCCGCGCAGTACATCTTCAGCAATGCTGATGATCTCGGGTGCGCAGCTTTTGCCGTAGCGGTCGCCGAGAATAAAGTCTGCCGTCGCGCCCTTGCTGCGCAGCGGCGTGTTGCCAAAGGATGTGCCAATCGACGGCATGGAATGGCAGTCGACCATGACCGAGTGGCCGAATTGCTCTGTTGTGGTGTTTACCAGTTTTTCAAGGCAGGCATGGTAGGGCTTGTACACGTGCTCGACCCGCCAAAGGGCATCAGCAAAGGCCAGTTGGTCCCGATAGATATTGGTGCCGCTGGCCACGACCTTGGCAATGGTTCCCAGTCCGGCCGTCACCCTGCCAGAACGCGTATTCACATAATCCGGCAGCGCATCAGAAAACATTTCCGGGTCCAGTTCCCAGGCCTCGCGGTTGATGTCCACATAGGCGCGGGCATATTCCGCTTGCAGCAGCGGCGCACCCAATGAGGGCACTGTGCTGAACAGCTGGTCGACATAGATGTCTTCCGACGCGCGCAGGGTGGTTTCATCCAACACAGAGGCCGCTACAAAATCGGCCGGGTAGTGCCGCCCGCTATGTGGCGACGAGAACACGAAGGGAACCGTTTGCCGCGCCGGTTGTGTCAGCGCATAGGCATGACGCGATGCAGGCGCTTCGTCCTGGGGCGCTTCCAATGTCTGGGTGGCTGACTCTGGTGCGGTCATAAGGAAAGGTTCCGGTTCACTGTTGCGCTTATTATGGCCCTTTTTGGAGGCAAGACAATGGCGCAAGGCGAGATGGTAGCTTTCCACCTTTCTGGCCAAGTGGGGTCTTGCGCTGGCGAACATTTTGGCTATAGTCCGCCCCCGAACCGAGATGGGGCGTGTAGCTCAGTGGGAGAGCACTTCGTTGACATCGAAGGGGTCGCAAGTTCAATCCTTGCCACGCCCACCATCTCAGCCTTCCTGAAAATTCAAGCGTCCTCTGCTGTGCGGTGCCATTTGCCCTATTGCGCCTGAGGGCTTATTCTCTTCCCCAGAGATGAGAGGGGCAAAGCGATGTCTACAGCACTGAAGCACGACTATATCGATGGCAGCAACGCACAGGCTTTGCGGGGAGACCCCATTACCGGTGACCGTTATTGGGACCCGGCCTTCATGGCAAAGGAATGGGAGCATATGTGGACACGCATCTGGCATATCGGTGCGTGGAAGGCCCAGTTTGAAGAGCCGGGCGACTATGTGGTCCACAATTTTCTGAACGAGTCGGTCGTAATCATGCTGCAGGAAGATGGCAGCTATCGTGCTTTCTACAATACCTGCCAGCACCGCGCAAACCGTCTGACATGGGCTGGTGAAGGCGCGGGCGACGGGCTGACCTGTTCTTATCATGGCTGGCATTTTGGCATCGACGGCGTGCTGGAACACGCGCAGGACCCTGATGATTTTGAAGGCGGTGATCCTTGCGGTCAAGTGTCGTTGGTGGAAGTTCGGTGCGAAAGCTGGGGCGGCATGGTCTGGTACACCATGGCAGATGATATTGCCCCGCTGATGGCGTGGCTGGACCCGATCCCGGACCTGTTTGCAAATCGTGATCTGGAAACACATGTGCGGGTGCTGTGGCGGACGTTTGAAGTGGATGCCAACTGGAAGTTTGCCTCTGACAATTTCAACGAATCCTATCATCTGCCGACGGTGCATCCGGAACTGGCGACGACGACAGACGAAGACTACAAAAACACGCTCTTCTACATGTACCCCAATGGGCACAACTTCATGATCGAGCAGGGGCAGCCTTCACTACGCGCGAAAAAGCCCAATGAGGTAGAGCCACCCTTTGATGCCTTTTTGGCGGATTGGGGTCTGGATCCGGCAGACTTTGCCGGTCGGTCTCGGGACGGCCGCGTGGCGCTGCAGCAGCAGAAGCGCAAGCTCTGGAAAGAGAAGGGCTACCGGCACTATGAAAAGATGACCGACGGTGAGCTGACAGACTTTTACCACCACACGCTGTTTCCCAATGTCACCATGACCGGCAATGCCGATGGTACCCATATGTTCCGGACGGAGCCTCATCCGACGGACCCTAACAAATGTACGTTCGACTATTGGTTCCTGGCACCGATTGTTGAAGGCGAAGAAGCGGCGTCTATCGCCGGGCCGCGCCCCTATGAAGAAGCGCCGCACGAACATTTTGTTTATGGCAGCGGTGCGGTGATCGACGACATGATGGATTCTTTCCTGATCCAGGACCTCGGCGTGGCCGTCGGCCAACAAATGGGCCTCAAGTCGCGCGGGTATCGTGATGCCATTCTTTCGGGCCAGGAAAGCCGGGTGCGCCGGTTCCATGAAGTACTGAATGACTATCTGGAGGGGCGGCGCTAGCCGATAGCGCCGGGTATCCATATGGGCAAGCCTTCCAATCTCCTCATCTTGCTTGCTGTCGTTGTGGCGGCGCTATTGGCGTGGGGATTATGGGAAAGTCTGTCTGTAGAAGAGGTTGATGACGGGCCGGCTGCGGCCCCGGAATCCTTCATGCCAACACCCCATGATGTGGTGGATCGCATGCTGGAACTTGCCGAATTGGGGCCGGATGATCTGCTCTACGACCTTGGTTCTGGTGATGGCCGTATTGTGATCGCCGCCGGGCAGGACTATGGCAGCCGCGCCATCGGTTTTGAAATTGATGATGCCCTGGTGGCCCTGTCACGCGCGAATGTAACCAATGCAGGCGTGGCCGAACGCGTGCGGATCGACCAAGCGGACATATTCACCCTCGACCTGGCGGAGCCTGACGTTGTCACACTGTATCTGAGTGAAGAATTGAACGCGCAATTGGTGCCGCAATTGCTGGCGATGAAGCCAGGTGCGCTCATCATCAGCCACGACTTTATGCTGCCCAATTATTCGCCGGACAAAATGCTGCAGGTCACCCCGCGGGGTGACGCGGGTGCCCAGCATACGCTTTACCTGTGGACCACGCCCTTGGGCGAAGGGGCAGGGACCACCGAAGTGCTGGTGCCCTCGCAGGAGGCCCGCAACAACTTTGCGCCCACCCCTATGCCGGTGGTCGACGAAATGATCCGCCTGGCAAACCTGATGCCAGGACAGATGCTCTATGACCTTGGCTCCGGCGACGGACGCATTCTGGTGGCCGCAGCCCAGGCGGCTGAAGGTGTGCAGGCCACGGGCTATGAAATCGACGACGGGCTGATTGCCATGAGCCGCCAGAAAGCCGCAGAGGCCGGGTTGCAGAACCAGGTGACCGTATTGGCCGACAATCTGTTTTCGGCCGATTTGTCAGAAGCCGACGTTGTCACGCTCTATCTTAGCGAGGCGATGAACAAGCGATTGGTGCCACAATTGCTGACGATGAAGCCAGGTGCGCGCATTGTCAGTCATCAATATGACCTGCCGGGGATCAAACCACAGGCGGTGGTGAATATGCCGCCACTACCGGGGGACCTGTCCGACCACATGCTATACATGTGGGTGACCCCGCTTGAGCCAGCCGAGGACTAGGGCGCACGTAGAATTTGCCCTCTTGTGGGCGGCTCTATATCATTTTCATCGAATCGATGCTGTCGGCACGGAAGACGCCGGTGGCTTTTTATTTGTTTGGGAAGATGTCGGGAGTTTGACATGAGTGAAGGATCAATTCTGATCACCAATGCGCTGATCGTAGACGGGTCGGGCGCCGCGCCTTTTGAAGGCAGCATCGCCATTGAAAATGGCAAGATCACTGGTGTGGGTGATGTCTCTATTGAAGCGGACCAGGTCATTGATGCAGGCGGCAAGGCTGTTGCGCCCGGTTTCATCGACATTCACACGCATTATGACCCGCAGATCTGCTGGGACCGGTTGGCCACGCCATCCATCGAACATGGGTGCACAACAGTTGTCATGGGCAATTGCTCGCTGTCTGTTGCACCGGTAAAGGACAAGCAGGGGGCAGATAAGCTCGTCTCTATGTTCCGGGTTATTGAAGATATTGGTAACGCTACTTTCGACGAAGGTGTGCCTTGGTCTTGGGAATCCTTCCCCGAATATCTCGATTTTGTCCGCGATGGTCTGGGCATCAATGTGGGTGCCCTCGTTGGCCATTCCACACTGCGTTACTACGTGATGGGCGATGAGTCGCAAGACCGCGCCGCCACCGACGAAGAACTGGAACGCATGTGCACCCTGCTCAAGGAAGCCATGAAGGCCGGTGCCATCGGCCTGTCGACATCCTACGTCGATGTGGACGAGAACTTCAAGCCGGTGCCGAGCCGTCTGGCCGACTATCGTGAAAAGGTTGCGCTGGCCAAGGCGATGGCAGAAACCGGTCGTGGGATTATGCAGACCGTGCCGAATTTCATCATGCCCGGCGAGCAGATCAAATGCATTGAAGAGCTGGCTGATATTTCCAAGGAAGCCGGCATTGTCTGCACGCTGGCACCGATCATTTACAGCCCGATCAGTGACCTGTGGAAGGAAAGCCTGGAGAAGCTGGAAGAAGTGAACGCCGATGGTGCGCGCGTCTATGGTCAGTCCATGCCGCGCCCGTTCGACCTCAACATGCGCCTGTCGGAAAACTCCATGCTGATCATGGGGATGCCGACCTGGGCTCAGCATAACAAGATGCCACTGGACGAACGCCAGGCCAGCTATGCCGATACCGAAAAGCAGGAACAGCTGATTGCTGAGATGGATCAGCTGCCCATCACGGCCAATATGTGGGTGGGTGAGGTCTTCACCGACTCAAACAAAGAGCTCGAAGGCAAAAAGGTCACCGATATTGCGGCTGAAAAAGGCGTGCCCGTGGGCCGTGTTGTGCTCGACCTCGCCAATGCCGACGGGTTGCAGACCGAATTCCAGGTCAAGGGTGCCATTCATGGTGATGAAGACTATGTCTCGCAGATCCTCGACCACCCGCTGTGCCATGTTGGCGCGTCGGACGCCGGTGCACATATTGCCCAGTTTGCCGGTGCTGGTGATACCTGCCACATCCTGTCAAAATATGTGCGTGAACGCGGCGACATGACGCTGGAACGCGCTGTTTACCGGATGACCCATGAAGTCGCTGAAGCCTGGGGGATCCAGGACCGTGGCCTGTTGAAAGAAGGCATGGCAGCTGATGTGGTGATCTTCGACCCTGCGACGATCGACCGTGGCGAAGAAGTCTTCGTCCATGACGTGCCGGGCGATGCCAACCGCTATGTGCGCCACCCTGAGGGGGTAGACACCGTACTGGTGAATGGTGCGATTGCCCATAGCAATGGCGCATACACAGGTGCTGCAGTAGGGCAGATCGTCTAGCTATTCAGCCTCGCGACGGGCTGCTAACATAAGGAGGCCGCCAGGCAATGCCGGGCGGCCTTTTCTTTGGGGGTAAAACCATGCGCAATATTCTATTCGTCTGCCGCGACAACGGGGCCAGAAGCCTGATGGCCGAGACGCTGATGAATGAAATTGGCAAAGGTCTGTTTGCTGCACAAAGTGCCGGCATTGCACCCCGTGCCGACGTGGACCCCACGGTGGTTATTCTGCTCAAGATGCTGGGTTTTGATACGGTTGCAAGCGCCAAAACCAATGGGCTGGATAAGGTGTCCTCAAACTCTGCTGCTAATTTCAAACTCATTGCCGTGCTGGATGAGGGCGTGGGTGAGGCATCGCTACCAGCCTTTTCCGGGGTGCCCACTATTCTGCATTGGCCAATCGCCGACGCCGGGGAAGACCGGATTGGTCTGATGGAAACCTATGAGGCCGTCAACGAGCTGGTGAACGCGCTTATCAAAGTGCGGGTCGAAGATCACGATGCGGAAAGCGTGAAAGCAGCACTTGTCGCCGCCCAGGGTTTGGCTTAGCCCTCGTCATCCGGGGGACGGCGATGCACCAGGCTGTCACCGTAATAACCGAAGACCATTTCACCTCGCTGGTTGATGATTTCATGCCGCACGGTCACGCGGCCAATGGTCGGGTCCTTGGGCCACGGGCGTTTTTCCAATACTTCGGCGGTGGCATAGATGACGTCATCCGGCTTTAGTGGCTTGCGCCAGCGCACTTCGTCCCAGCCCAGGCCACACACCCAGGCGACATCTTCATAGATATCGTGGTCGAGAATACGCCACAGGGCTGCTGTATAGATGCCGCTGGCGGTAATGCCCTGGAAGATTTTGTGGTCCTGGGCGGCTGCTTCATCAGCGTGGAAATATTGGGGGTCATATTCCCGGGCGAAAGCCACCATTTTGTCGCGGTCGAGCGTCAGGCCTTTCGACCGCTCCTTCTGACCAATGACAAGGTCTTCGAAATAGCGCCATTTGGTCGGCATGTCGCTCATGGGCTTGCTCCCTGTACAACCAGGCCCGGCTGACCTATCAATGAGGCGCGGGTCCTGTTCCGCCGATATATCGAATTTGCGCCAGCGCCGGAACCCGCTTTCTCATGAATTACCTGACCTTCATTCTCTCCAACCCGCGTTTTCTGGGCTACGGGTTCATGATGTTGTTCTTTTCCAGCTTTGGTCAGACATATTTCATCGCCGAATATATTGGGGAATTACAGGCGGAATTCGACCTCTCTCACAGTGGCATCGGCTTCTACTTTTCGGGTAGCACGTTGGTGGCCGGCCTGCTGATGGCGTGGGTCGGCCGCAAGATCGACGAGTTCGACCTACGGGCGTTCACCGCCTTTATATGCCTGGGCCTGATTGTCGGCTGTTTTGTGATGACTTTGGCGCAAAGCGTGCTGTTCCTGTTCTTTGGCCTGCTGCTACTGCGCCTCTCGGGGCAGGGGTTGATGATGCATGCCTCGCTCACCAGCATGGCGCGCTATTTCGATAAGGAAAGGGGCAAGGCAACGTCGATTGCCTCTATGGGCATGTCTGCGGCGCAGCTGATCTTCCCCTATATTGCGTTTACGTTGGTGATGACCTTTGGCTGGCGGCAGGCCTGGGAATATAGCGGCTATTTCCTGGCGCTGTTCCTCATGCCCTTGATGTTGTGGTTGCTGACCGGCCATGGCGAACGGCATGAGCGCTTCCTGGCGGAAAGCGAAGAAGGCCAGCAGGCAGCAGCCGCTACCGGCGATGAGGATAAAGGCTGGGCGCGGCGGGTGCTGTTTCGTGACCCGCGCTATTACATGATCATGCCGTTGGCGCTGGCGGTGCCTTTCCTGCTGACCGGGTTGATGTTCCACCGCATCCACATCACTAATTTGAAAGGCTGGCCGGATGACGCCCTGCCACTGGCCTTTATGGTGTTTTCGGGTGTTAGTTGGGTTTCATCGATCATCAGCGGGCAGTTGGTCGACAAATATGGGGTGGCGAAGTTTTTCCCCATGAACCAGGTGCCGATTGTGATGGGGCTGCTGTGCCTGGTGTTCTTCGATGTTACGATGAGCGCCTACTTCTATATGGGGCTTTGTGGTTTGGGTCTGGGGATCAGCATCCCGGTCAATGGTACGATATGGCCGCAGATGTTCGGCGCGCGGCATATCGGTACTGTCCGCGCCATCAATAGCTCAATGTTCATGATCTCCACAGCGCTTGCCCCATTCTTTATGGGTTGGCTGTTTGACATGGGCACGTCAGTTGAAGCGCTCGCGCTGGGTGGATCGATCTATATGGCGTCAACGATCATTTTGGCGCGCAGCATGGTGATGCGCTATGGTTTGGGACATACGGAGACGCTTAACCGATAGGGGCGTGGCATGACCAAGCTGGAATTCTTTTTTGATTGTTCAAGCCCGTGGACCTATCTGGCTTTCACCAATATCCAGCCATTGGCCGCGCGCTATGGTGTTGAGATTACCTGGCGACCTTTCCTGGTCGGCGGCGTGTTCAACACAATCAATGATTCGGTTTATCAGTCTCGCCAGAACCCCGTTCCCGCCAAGGTGGCCTATGGCAAAAAGGATATGAAGGACTGGGCGCGGCTGGCAGGTATTCGCATAACGCACCCGCCGAGCATCTTCCCGATCAACAGTGTCAAGGCAATGCGGGGATGTTTTGTCGCCGACGAAGCGGGCCTGTTGGTGCCATTTGCCACACGGGTGTTCGAAGCCTATTGGGGGGATGATGAAAATATTGCCGAAGACGAAGTGTTGGCGCGACTGTGCGACGACGTCGGCCTCGACAAGTCACTATTTTTTGACGGTATTGCCCTCCAGGAAATCAAGGATCGCCTGCGCAACAACACCCAGGAATTGATCGACCGGGGCGGTTTTGGCTCGCCGACCATCTATATCAATGAGACGGATATGTATTTCGGCAATGACCGCTTGGTCCTGATGGAAGATGCGCTAGAGCGTCTCGCTTAGCTAGTTCTTCTAGGCCGCACCCGTCAGGGTTTTGCCTTCAAAACGCTCTAACGCCTGCCGATAGGCAGCAGGAATAGTGACCGGCTTGTGTTCTGCCAGAATAACACAGACATCGACCTTTTCGCCGGTAGCCAGCAGGTCGTCTGTCCCGTGGCGGTATATCTCAAAGCTCATGGTCATGCTGGAATTACCAATGCGTGAAACACGCACGCAGATGTCCATTTCGTCATCGAAGTAGATCGGGCTCACATAATTGACGGTTGCCGTGGCGAGGTGAAAGTCGACACCGGTTTCCTTGACGATGGACGCGTAGTCGTAGTTCATCGCCCGCATATATTCCGTATGACCGACGTCAAAATAGGTGAGGTAGTGGGCGTTGAAGACAACGCCTTGCGCGTCAATCTCTGAATAGCGAACGCGTTGGGTGGTGAAGAATTTAAAGTCTTCGCGGGCCATCGGCCGGTCTCCTGGCTGGTATGCTGTGCGACCATCGCGCATTTACAGGCTGGCGACAAGCTGCAACACTGCTTGCACCGGGGGAAGGCAAATTCTGGAGGAAGATGATGAGCGAGCAAGCGTCGATCAGCGATATTCTGCAAACACAGCGGCAGGCCTTTTTGCATGCCGGCCCACCAAGCCTTGAGGAACGGCTTGCCCACTTGGATGCCCTGCTGGCCCAGGTCCACAAGCACAAGGATCGCATGGCTGACGTGTTGTGCGAAGACTTTGGCAATCGCAGCCGCCATGAAACCCTGCTGGCGGAGGTGATGGCGACGGTCAACTCCATCAAACATGCCAAGAAGCACCTCAAAAAGTGGATGAAACCGGAAAAGCGCCCGCTGCCGCTGCAATTCGCGACAGGCAAGGCCTTCATCCATTACCAGCCCCTGGGGGTAATCGGCATCATGGCCCCCTGGAACTATGCCTATCAACTTTCCTTCGTGCCCGTCTGCCAAGCGCTGTCGGCGGGCAACAGGGTTATGCTGAAGCCTTCAGAATTCACACCGGGCGCGGCCGAGTTGATGAAGGAAATGCTGCACGAGGCCTTCGGCGAAGATCGTGTGGCCGTCATTACCGGCGGGCCGGAGGTGGCAGGCGAATTCTCTCGCCAGAAGTATGATCATCTAATGTTCACGGGCTCCACGCCAACGGGCCACAAGGTGATGATGGCGGCTGCAGAAAATATGGTGCCCGTGACGCTCGAGTTAGGCGGAAAGTCCCCCACAATCATCGGGGATGACTATGATTTGACAAAGGCAGCCGGGTCTATCGCCATGGGCAAGCTGATGAATGCGGGCCAGACCTGTATTGCACCTGACTACAGTTTCGTGCCCACGGACAAGGTCGACGCCTTTGCCGATGCGCTTTCCGGCCATGTGCACGAGATGTACCCAACGTTGGAGGCCAACCCGGACTACACATCCATTGTGGCTGATCGGCACTATGAGCGGATCAATGGGTTGATCGAAGATGCCGTTGCCAAAGGGGCCCGAGTGCAGGAAATAAACCCGGCGGGCGAAGACCTGGGCAATCAGCGTAAGATTGCCCCGACGCTGGTGTTCAACGTCAATGACGATATGAAGATCATGCAGGAAGAAATCTTCGGACCGGTCATGCCGATCATGCCCTATGAGTCGCTGGATGATGTTATCGACTATGTGAATGACCACGACCGTCCCCTCGCGCTCTATCACTTCACCGACGACAACGCTGCCCGTGATCAGGTCGTTAACCGCACGACGGCAGGCGGCATGACCCAAAACGACACCATCATGCATGTTGCTATTGAGGAGCTTCCCTTTGGTGGCGTTGGCCCCTCGGGCCTGGGGGCCTATCATGGCCATGCCGGGTTCAAAACCTTCAGCCACGGCAAGTCGGTTTATCGGGCTGGTAAGATCGGTGCATCGTCCATGCTGCGCCCGCCATTTGGCCCGCGCATCGAAAAAGTGCTGGATATGATGATTGGCAAATAGCCTCGCGTGACATTGTCATGAAAACCGCTATCATCTCGGCTCGCTTCCGGGGAGCATTGCCCGCCAGGGCCTTTAGAATTTGGAGAGAGATAAATGCTGCGTAGTTTCTGGTCGTGTTTGGTGGCCGCATCCTTTGTGGTGGCATCTAGTTCTGGCGCTGTCGCCGAAACCTGGAGGCAGACCTATTATATGCAAACGAACACCTTACAGGGTGTGCTGGAGGAAGATGAACTCCTGACCATGGCCTATCTAAAAGTGCCATTTGGAGGCCGCTTGTCCAAGCCCAACAAGGCTGTATGGGGCCTCTCTCTTAATTCCCGTCTGCCCTATTACTATGGCCACCTTCAATTTGGCAACCACGCCGGTGTTGCCACCATCATGGATCTGCGGTTCGATGGCCGCAAGGTTGACGATTTAATGATTAACGGTCTGAGCACGCGTGCTCAGTTGCAGCGGATGAATGCATCAGGTGATGGTGCCTCCCCCTGGGTTACATACGGCATTATGGCAGCTGCGCTTGGCGTAGGTGCCTTGGTTATTCTGGCCGCCAATGGAGACAAGGAAAACCCGATCACACGGGACCCCGGTCGAGCACAAGGCGCGGGCTGTGGCGATGGCCAAGGGCCGGGCGCCGGTAATGGCCAGGGTAGTGGTGATATGGGTGCCTATGACCCGCGGATTAACCCGGCAACGGGTGCCTGTACGGCGGGTACAGGGACTGGGAATGGTGACGGCATGGGGCCTGGCGCTGGCGATGGCACCGGGGACGGCAACATGGGTAATGGCAGCGGCGACGGCGGCACCTAATCCTCAAGTTTAGAAATACGGCTAGGATGTTGACAAGCGTGGGGCAAAACCATATGTTCCGCGCCGGTCAGACAGGCTGACCCGAGAACAAGAGGCGCAGGAGCCCACCATGAAAGTCAAGAATTCGCTGAAGTCGCTGAAGAACCGGCACCGTGATTGCCGCGTTATTCGTCGCAAGGGCCGCGTCTATGTGATCAACAAGACACAGGGCCGTTTCAAGGCGCGCCAGGGTTAATTCCCCCGGCAGCAGCCCGCCTTTCGGCAGAGCTCTAAGCACCGCAGGACCAAGGTTCTGCGGTTTTGCTTTATGGGGCGGGCAATGCCTGTTTTCCTAAAGCTTTACCAAGTGCAGAACGTTGGTTTGGCCCGCCACCCCAAAGGGGACGCCGGCCGTGATGGCAATATAGTCCCCCAGTTTGGAAAACTTGCCGGCCAGCACCGCCTGGCAGGCTTTGGCCACCATATCTGTGAAGTCTGTCGCGTCTTCAGAATAGATGCAGTTAATCCCCCAGCACATCATCAGTCGCCGGGCCGTTACAATATTGGGGGTCAGGGCCAAAATCGGTACTTTGGGGCGCTCTCTTGCCGCGCGCAGTGCGGTGGAACCAGACGTTGTATAGCTGACAATTGCCGTTGCACCCAACACCTCTACCGCCTGGCGGGCGGCCGCTGTAATGGCGGTGGCGCGGCTCCGTGCCGGGGGTTTGCGGGATGATTCGACGAAGGTGTCATAGTGGTGGTCCTGTTCCACCTCCATGCCGACATCATTCATGACTGCAACGGCCTCTAAAGGGAACTCACCTGCGGCCGTCTCGGCGGACAGCATCAGCGCATCCGCGCCCTCGAAGATGGCATTGGCTACGTCGGATACTTCTGCTCGTGTTGGTACAGGCGACTGGATCATCGATTCGAGCATCTGGGTTGCCACAACAACCAGCCTGTCATGCTGGCGTGCCGAGTCGATAATGCGTTTTTGGGCGCCGGGCACTTCCTGGACAGGTAGTTCCACGCCCAGATCACCGCGGGCGACCATCACGGCGTCGCTGGCATTGACGATAGCATCGATGTTCCGCAACGCCTCTGGCCGCTCGATCTTGGCAATGATACCGGCCCGGTCTCCCACCAGCCGTCGCAATTTCCGCACATCACGTGCAGCGCGGACGAAGGACAAGGCAACCCAGTCAATACCCAGGTCCAGCAGGGCTGTCAGGCTTTCCTGATCTGTCTCGGTCATCAATTCAGTACGCAGGTTGGCATTGGGCAGGTTCACACCCTTGCGGTCGCCTAGAATGCCGCCCTGCACAACTTCTGTCTCGATACGAGTTTTGAGAACTTTGGTGGCGCGCAGTCGAATCTTGCCATCATCCAGCAGGATGTCGGAGCCCTTCTTGAGCGCCTCATACACTTCCTCATGGGGCAGGTGGACGCGTCGGCTGCTGCCTGGCTTGGGATCCTTGTCGAGAATAAAGGCTTGGCCTGCCTTCAGGTGGGCCTGGTGTGTCCGAAAGTTTCCGATGCGGAATTTGGGACCCTGCAGGTCAGCAAGAATACTAATCGGGTGGTCGACTTCGTTCTCTACCGCACGAATGCGGTCATGGATTGTTTTGATATCTGCAGGTTTCAGGTGGCTCAGGTTTAGCCGAAAGACATCTGCCCCTGCTTCATAGAGGGCGCGGATCATTTCGGGGGAATTGCTGGCCGGACCCAGGGTTGCAATGATCCTGATTTTCCGCTGACGCAACATATTGGTCTAATCCTGATGGGAGGGTGCACTATCCACTTATCACGAGTGGTCAGGCCGCTATAGTAGGGCAAGAACAACAGTGTGTCTTCAATGGATCAGACAATTTCTTCAGCCCCTGTGATGAACGGGGAGCCTGTCAGCGTGGTGAACCCTGATGGTTCGTCCCCCGTTCTGTTGATGTGCGACCACGCCTCTGCCGCCACGCCTGCCGAATATGGCAGTCTGGGCCTGGAGAGTGAGGTCTTCAGTCAGCATGTCGCCTATGACATTGGGGCCCGTACGATGACGCTGGAGCTTGCCGAGCGACTGGACGCGAGCGCGGTGCTGGCGAATTTCTCGCGTTTGTTGATCGACCCGAATCGCAGCCCCAGCCAGCCGGGTTTTGTGCCCGCGGTCAGTGACGGGATTGAAATTCCTGCCAATCAGGATTTGGATGCAGCAGAAATCGGCCACCGGCAACGCACTTACTATGAGCCGTTCCATGATGCGTTGTCACTGCAAAGCCAGAAGATTCGTGCCCGCGGGCAAGTGCCACTTGCGGTGGGTATTCATAGTTTCACGCCCATTATGCAGGGGGCAGGGCGCCCCTGGGAAATTGGCATGTTGTGGAACCGTGACCCGCGCCTGGCTAAACAACTGATCAATTGGCTACGGCGCGACCCAGCGCTGACGGTGGGGGACAATGAGCCTTATTCCGGCAAGGTATTGGGCCATACGATGGACTTTCATGGCGGCCGCCATGGCTATGCCAATGTCGTTATTGAAGTACGCCAGGACCTTGTGGCGACGGAGGCAGATGCTCGTGCCTGGGGCGCGCTACTTGCAGACGCGTTGTCGGAAATCACGGCTGACCTCTCGCTCTTCGGGGTTCAGCACTATTAGAAAACGATCCCTATTGTAATTTGGCCCGCGGCAGATATGGTCGCAGCCAACAGATAAACTCGATGAACAGGAGTATGTGAAATGTCAGATGTTGGTGGTATCGCCGCGGACCAGCTTCGGTCCCTGATTGAACGTGTTGAGCGGCTGGAAGAAGAAAAAGCCGTTCTGGTAACTGACATTCGCGAGGTCTATGCAGAAGCCAAAGCCCATGGCTTTGACCCCAAAATCATGCGCCAAGTGGTTCGTCTGCGTAAAATGGAAACTGCCGACCGGCAGGAACAGGAAGCCCTGCTCGACCTATACATGGTCGCCGTCAACGGTGTCTGAGATGACAGAACTGGGCAGATTGCCGCGCTGGAACCTGGATGATCTGTATCCGGGTATCGAATCGCCAGAACTGGAACAGGCATTTGAATCGCTGGCAGCAGACTGCCCGGCGTTTGAGCAGCAATACAAAGACAATCTTGCGACGCTGGATGGCGATGCCATGGCCGCTGCCATCAGCACCTATGAAGGCATTGAAGAGACAATTGGGCGGATATACTCCTTTGCCGGCCTGACCTATGTGACCCATATGGGCGAAGCCGAGATCGCGGGCTTTTATCAAGGTGTGCAGGAACGCATTACCGATATCAGCACGCATCTGCTGTTCTTCCCGCTCGAGATCAACCGCATCGATGATTCGGTGCTGGCGGCCATGTTACAGCGCCCCGCCTTGGCTCATTACAAGCCGTGGCTCGATACCGTGCGTCTGTATCGTGATCACCAATTGTCGGATGAGGCCGAACAGCTGCTGCACGATAAGTCCGTCACGGGCCGGGCGGCCTGGAATCGTTTGTTTGATGAGACAGTTGCAACCTTGCGATTCGAGGTTGATGGCGAAGAACTGACCGAAGAGCAAACGCTCGCGCTCCTCTCAGACCCAATTGAGGACAAGCGCAAGGCAGCAGCCATGGCGCTTAGCGAGGTGTTTGCTAAAAATGTGCCGCTGTTCTCGCTGATCACGAACACGCTGGCCAAAGACAAGGAAATTGAAGACCGCTGGCGGAAATATGAAAGTCCGGCAGCGTCACGCCACCTCGACAACCAGATTGAACCAGAAGTCGCCGAGGCCTTGGTCACAGCCGTACGCGAATCTTATGAAGAGCTTTCTCATCGTTATTACGCGTTGAAGGCCAAATGGTTCGGCAAAGATGAGCTGCCGTTTTGGGATCGCAATGCGCCACTGCCTGAAGAAGATGATTCGAAACGCAGTTGGGCTGAAGCCGAATCGACTGTGATTGAAGCGTATCGGGCTTTCTCGCCAGACATGGCTTCTATCGGCCAGCGTTTCTTTGATGAAGGCTGGATTGATGCGGAAGTTCGTCCTGGCAAACAGGGTGGCGCCTTTTCCCATTCAACTGTGCCGTCGGTGCATCCCTATATCCTGACCAATTATCAGGGTCGGACGCGCGATGTCATGACACTGGCCCATGAGCTGGGTCATGGTGTGCACCAGGTGCTGGCGGCCCCGCAGGGTGCGCTGATGGCATCAACGCCACTGACGCTTGCTGAAACAGCCAGTGTCTTTGGCGAGATGTTGACCTTTCGGGCGCTGCTGGCGCAGGAACAAGACTCAACTCGGCGCAAGGTCATGATCGCGGGCAAGGTCGAAGACATGATCAACACGGTGGTGCGGCAGATCGCCTTCCACTGCTTTGAAGCCCGTGTGCATAACACGCGGCGGCAGGGCGAGCTGACGCCGGACCAATTGGCCGAGATCTGGATGGATGTGCAGCGCGAAAGCCTGGGCCCGGCGATTGACCTGCCAAAGGAATATGAGAACTTTTGGGTCTATATCCCGCACTTCATCCATTCACCGTTCTATGTCTATGCCTATGCCTTCGGCGATTGTCTGGTGAACTCGCTCTATGCAGTTTACGAAGAACAGCCCGACGGATTTGTGGAGAAGTATTTCGATCTGTTACGGGCTGGCGGCACCAAGCGTCATAAGGAACTTCTTGCACCCTTCGGGCTCGATGCAACTGACCCCGCCTTCTGGAAGCGGGGCCTGTCGATGATCAGTTCATTTATTGATGAACTGGAGGCGTTGGATTAGAGCAGGGTGCTTGCCTATTGAGGCGTGTTTGCCGCACCTGCTGCATTGGCCCTGCGTTGGTTGTCGATAATGGTCTGATAACCAACATTCAGGCAGTGACCTTGCAGAATCTGTTGTAGTTCCTGTGGGGAACTGGCCTGTCCACTCAGGAGCAGCTGGAAGGACGTAGACCCTGCGGCTTCCCCAAAAAGCTCAGCATCTTCAGCTTTCAGCTGTGCGATGGCCAGCACCTGGTTCGCGCTTGCCGCATTTAACATGGAGGTTGCCAGGCCCGCGGAAATGGAGGGGTCCTTCCCTGTCATCATATTGACAACATCCTGCAGGCGTAACGGCAGCATATATTCAGCCACGACATAGGCAATAGAACCGTAGAAACCACAAATGTGCTCTTCATCAGCGGCGACGGCTGGCTGTGCCGTCAGGCCAGCTGCGACGAGTGCTGCGGCAAAAAAACTTCTGGTTTTCATCTTGATTAATCCTCTCCAATTAATTGAGGCAAAGCCTCTCAGAATGATATGGGCAGGTCAAACACTTCCCCACGCCCGGGGATGCGATGGCTGGCAGAGCTGACAAGAGGCGCGAGGAATCCGCGTGGTTGCCTAGCGGGCTTGCGCTCTCTATAGTGCGGCCAAATTTCCGCTGTAAATCACCTTTGGAAGGTAAAGAAAGCAGATCATGAAGATCGCCATACTCAAAGAACGCCGGGAAAACGAGCGTCGGGTCGCGGCAACGCCAGACTCCGTCAAGAAGCTCGTCGACCTCGGTTTTGATGTTGTCGTTGAAACAGGGGCTGGTGCCGGTTCTTCTCTCTCCGATCAGGATTACACAGATGCCGGCGCCAGCATTGGCGCTGACGCTGCTGCCACTGCTGGTGATGCAGATATCGTCATGAAAGTTCAGCGCCCGCTTCTGGCTGGCGAGGGCGACATTGACGAATTGGCACTGATGAAACAGGGCGCCTACCTGCTGGCCATGCTGTCACCTTATACAACGCCCGATGCGTTGGAGGCCTATGCCAAGGCTGGCGTGAAAGCTATGGCCATGGAACTGATGCCACGTATCTCGCGCGCGCAGAGCATGGATGTGCTCAGCTCCCAGTCGAACCTGGCGGGCTACAAAGCCGTGGTTGATTCCGCCAATACATTTGGCCGTGCCATGCCGATGATGATGACAGCTGCGGGTACAGTTGCCCCGGCCCGTGTCATGGTCATGGGTGCTGGTGTTGCGGGTCTGCAGGCCATTGCAACAGCCAAACGCATGGGTGCCATTGTGAGCGCAACAGACGTTCGCCCGGTTGCCAAAGAGCAGGTCGAATCGCTCGGCGGTAAATTCGTGATGGTTGAAAGCGAAGAAACCGAAGAAGCCGAGACCGCTGGCGGTTACGCCAAGGAAATGAGCGACGAATACAAAGCCAAGCAGGCTGAACTTGTCGCCTCGACCCTAGCAACCCAGGATATCGCCATTTGTACAGCGTTGATCCCGGGTCGCCCAGCCCCGCAGCTGATCTCTAAAGAGATGGTTGAAAGCATGCGGGCTGGCTCTGTCATTTTCGATATGGCTGCTGAAACCGGCGGCAACTGCGAATTGACGGTGCCAGGTGAAACCATTGACCATAATGGCGTCACCATCATTGGCTATCTGAACGTCCCGAGCCGCTTGGCCGTGGATGCGTCCAGCCTTTACGCCCGCAACCTGGTAAACTTCCTGTCGCCGCATGTTGATGGCGAAAGCAAGGAATTTGCCTTCGATATGGAAGATGAAACCGTCACCGGCATTCTGCTGACGTCTGACGGCAACATTGTTCACCCGCAATTCGCTGGTGCAGGAGAGTAATCATGGAAATGGAAGCTGTTGCCCAGATCATGGGCCAGGGTGTTGATCCGTTTATCTTCAGGGTCTCACTGTTCGTGCTGGCCCTGTTTGTTGGCTATTACGTTGTGTGGAGCGTGACGCCTGCCCTTCATACGCCGCTGATGTCAGTATCCAACGCCATCTCTGGTGTGGTCGTCATTGGCGCGCTGATTGCAGTGGGTGTGGATTTGGCGCAGGGCGCCTCTATGGGGTCCAAAATCCTTGGAACCATCGCGCTGACGCTCGCGTCCATCAACATATTCGGTGGCTTCATGGTCACCCAGCGCATGCTCGCCATGTACAAGAAGAAGAATTAGAGCAGGACCATGGACGCAAATATCGAAGCAATTCTCTATCTGATCTCCGGTGTGCTCTTCATTCTGAGTGTCCGGGGTCTTTCCTCGCCGGAAACAGCCCGTACGGGTAACGTTCTCGGCATGATCGGTATGGGTATCGCCATCATCGTCACAATTGTTGGCCTTGGCGAATTCACTGACCCGCTGACTATTGGCATGATCGCCGGCGGTATCGCTCTTGGTGGTGGTATTGGTGCCCTGTTGGCAACGCGCGTGCCGATGACGGACATGCCACAGACCGTTGGTATGCTGAACTCATTCGGTGGTATGTCCGCCGTTCTGGTTTCTGTTGCTGCTGTGCTGTCGCCTGCCGACTTCAACATTGTTGATGTAGCTACAAATGCCATCAGCATGGGTTCAAGCATTGAAACCTCGCTGGGCGTTATTGTTGGTGCCATTACCTTCTCTGGCTCTGTCATTGCGGCAGGCAAGCTGCAGGGTGTGATCTCTGGGGCGCCGATTGTCTTTAAGGGCCAGCATCCGCTGAACGCCCTTCTGACCATTGCAGCGCTGGTCATGATCGGCATGTTCGTTGTAACGGGCGATGCCACCTGGTTCTGGGCCGTAACCGCCCTGGCCTTCCTGATGGGTATTACGCTGATTATTCCCATTGGCGGTGCTGACATGCCGGTAGTGATCGCGATTCTGAACTCTTATTCCGGTTTTGCCGGCGCCATTGTGGGCTTCACGCTCGGCAATACGGCGTTGATCATCACGGGTGCCATGGTGGGTTCTTCCGGTGCGATCCTGTCCTACATCATGTGTAAAGCTATGAACCGCTCCTTCATCAGCGTGATGCTGGGTGGCTTCGGTGGTGAAGTTGCTGAAGGCGCAGGCGGTGAAGTTGAAACCCGCCCCGTTAAGCAGGGTAATGCTGATGATGCAGCCTTCGTACTCAAGAGCGCTGGTTCACTGATCATCGTACCCGGTTACGGCATGGCTGTGGCCCAGGCGCAGCACGCCATTCGCGAGCTGACAGACGAATTGCAGGCCAAGGGTGTCTCCGTGAAGTTTGCTATTCACCCGGTAGCCGGTCGTATGCCTGGTCATATGAATGTGCTGCTGGCTGAAGCCAATGTCTCTTACGACGACGTTTATGAGCTGGAAGACATCAACTCTGAATTCTCGCAGACTGATGTTGTGCTGGTGATTGGTGCGAATGACGTGACCAACCCGGCGGCCAAGACAGACCCGACCAGCCCGATCTTCGGCATGCCGGTTCTCGACGTTGAGAATGCCGGTACGGTTCTGTTCATCAAGCGCTCGCTGGCCTCTGGTTATGCAGGTATTCACAACCCGCTCTTCTTCGAAGACAACACCATGATGTTGTTTGCTGACGCCAAGAAGATGGTGGAAGATATCGTCAAAGCGCTTTAGCGCGCTCGACAGACCACACATTAAGGGCCGCCCATCGGGCGGCCCTTTTTTTTGGGGTTGGGTTTTGACGCTGTATGCGCGGCTAGTGGGCAAAACAAAAGCCGCCTCGAAGGGCGGCTTTCTTGCGGGGGTTGTCCCCGGTGCAGGCAGTCCCTAGCGGGTGCCGTCACGCTCTGCGCGTTTGCGTTCCAGCTTACGGGCGCGGCGGATAGCCGTTGCATGTTCACGAGCACGCTTTTCAGACGGCTTTTCGTAGAACCGACGCAGCTTCATTTCCCGATAGATGCCTTCGCGCTGCATTTTCTTTTTCAGCGCCCGAAGGGCCTGGTCGACATTGTTATCGCGGACAGATACCTGCACGTTATCTCCTATTTTCCTCTCGCCGGGTGGTGTCTTGCCCACCAGATTTGGCGCATAAAAACTGTTTCGCAAACCCCCTGGGTCGCGTTGGGCGGACTTCATAGCAGACCTTTTTACCGTTGTGAAGGGCTGATGCCCCCTTTACCTGCAAGTATTTTGGGGCCATATACAGCCTATGACACAGGATCAACAGAGCGACCATCTGGCAGAAACCCGCGCGCAAATATTGGCTGCAGCCATACCCAATGTAGCGTTTGACGGCTGGAGCAAGGCAACCTTGCGTCGCGCGGCACAAGATGCCGGGATAGAGGAGGGCAAAGCGCAGCTCGCGTTCCCGACTGTCCAGGACATGGTGGTTGGCTTTGTGCACCACGTTGATTCGCTGATGTTGGCCAAGATAGCCGATTTGCCGTTGGACGACATGCGTATCCGCGACAAGATCACCGCTGCTGTTGAAGCCCGTCTTGACGTGTTGGCGCCGCTGCGGGAGGCAGAGCGTCGGGCCATAGCCTTTATGGCGCTGCCGCAACATGCAGCTGCAGGGGCCAATTGCGTTGCTGGAACGGTGGACAAGATTTGGCGGGCCATTGGTGATACGTCCACAGACTTTAACTTCTACACCAAACGGCTGACGCTGGGTGGTGTGCTGTCGTCGACCGTTCTGTTCTGGTTGGGTGATGAGTCAGAAGACTATGCCGAAACCCACGCCTTTCTTGAGCGACGGATTGACGATGTCATGAAAATTGAGAAAGCCAAGGCGCGGATGAATAGCGCCTGCAACCCGGAAGGTCGTCCGTCAATTCTCAGCGCGCTGTCTCGCTTGCGTTATGGCGTGGCGAATCGGATGCGCCCCTAAAGTCAGGCTCAATCCAGCAGCGTGGTGAAGTGGCCCATCTTGCGGCCGGGGCGCGCTTCTTCTTTGCCATAGTCATGCACAAAGGTGTTGTCGCGCGCGGCAATGTCATCGGACTGGTGAATGTCGTCGCCAATGAGGTTGGTCATAACGGCCTTGTGCTTCAGGGTCGTTGGCCCCAGCGGCAGGCCGCAGATAGCGCGGATATGGTTTTCGAACTGGCTGGTCTGGCTGGCTTCAATGCTCCAATGACCGGAATTGTGCACCCGGGGTGCTATTTCGTTGACGAGCAGGGAGCCATCTTCAGTCTCAAACAGTTCAACGGCCAGGACGCCGACATAATCCAGCCCTTCTGCGATTTTTCGGGCCATGTCCTGTGCGCGCATGGTCATCATGTCGTTGACGTCTGCAGGGACGGTTGACATGTGCAGAATGTGGTTCTGGTGGTCGTTCTCGGCGAGCGGGTAGAAGGCCATGGAGCCGTTCAGGCCCCGCGCACAAATGATCGACAGCTCACGTGTGAATGGGACAAAGGATTCCAGGATTGATGGCTGCCGCATCAGCTCTACCCAACCGGGAACCAGTTCCTTGGCGTCCCGCACAATCACTTGGCCCTTGCCGTCATAGCCGCCCCGTTGTGTCTTGAGCACGCAGGGCATGCCCATAATCACACCCTGACCGTTCAGGTCGTCCAGTTGGTTGATGGCGGCAAAAATGGTGGTCGGTACACCGTTGCGGTTCAGGAAAGACTTTTCGTCCAGCCGGTTTTGGCTGACGCGCAGTGCTTCAGGATTGGGGCGCACCAGATGATCGCGGGCCAGATAACGGGCCGCGTGAACCGGGACATTCTCGAATTCATAGGTAATGACGCCGCATTTTTCAGCCAATTCGTCCAGCGCGTCTTCGCGCTTATAGGCCGCGATGATGGTTTCATCGGCGATCTGGCCGGCAGGACTGTTTTCTTCCGGCGTCAGGATGCAGACCCTGTACCCCAGCTTGTGCGCAGCCTGGGTGAGCATGCGGCCCAGCTGGCCACCACCAATAATGCCGATTGTTGCGCCGGGTGAGACGATCATGAAACGCTAACTCCTGGGGCCAGTTCCGCTGGCACTAATCCTTGGGCTCAAGGGCAATTGATTCTGTCTGGGTCTGCCGCCAGTCCGCAAGCGACTTGGCAACATCATCGTCGAGCAGGGCCACAATCGAGGCGGCCATCAGGCCTGCATTCTTGGCGCCGGCCTTGCCGATTGCCAGCGTTCCCACGGGTATGCCGCCGGGCATCTGTACGATAGAAAGCAGACTGTCCATGCCGGACAGGGCGCGGCTTTCAACGGGCACGCCAAAAACGGGCAGGGTGGTCATGGATGCCGTCATGCCAGGCAGGTGGGCTGCGCCCCCGGCGCCAGCGATAATAGCCTTGAGGCCGCGGTCACAGGCCGTTTTGGCGTAGTCGGCCATGCGGTCTGGCGTGCGATGCGCAGAGACAATGCGTCTTTCGAACGGCACACCGAGCGCTTCGAGAATAAGCGCTGCTTCTTTCATGGTTTCCCAGTCAGACTGGCTACCCATGATGATCCCCACCTGGGGGTTGCTCTCTGTCATGTCCTGACCCTGCTGCTACATCGGCCTGTGCCGGAAAAGCGGGCCATTATACTGCCCTTTGCCACAGGTTCAAGAAAGGTCGGCACGTCGATCAAGGCCCGAGTCGCAGCTATTTTGAGCGTGTCAGTACCCTTAAACCGAAGGCTTTGTTGCAATGTGCTGAGGGCCTATCTGTTTGGAGGCAGGGTTGTTTTGGCCGTGCTGTATTCTGCGGGATCATTTTTCTGGGGTTCAGGAGATTTCATGCTTTAATGGGTAAGTTAGCAACAATTGGAGAATGCCATGAATGTCGAACCGCGCCTGCGCTCGCTTGAAGCCAAACACGAAGGCCTGGAGAAAAAGATTGAGCAGGAATGGCATCGACCTAACCCGGACCAGTCGCGTATCAGCGACCTGAAGCGCGAGAAATTGCGAATACGGGATGAAATCTCGCAGCTCTTGCATTAGCTGCACTGAGGCAAAAAAAGGCCCGTTGAATAATCAGCGGGCCTTTTCTTATGCAATTTATACTGAGCTAGTCTTCTGAGGCAGGTGTCGACCAGATATCGGGCTGTGTTACGGTGCCCAGATCAGACTCATTTGTCTCTTCTTCTTCACCCAAGGGTGGCAGGCCAGCCTTTTCGCGCTCTTTGGCAACGCGATCAGCTGCTTTCTGGATAGCTTCATCCAGTTCAATCTGTGTGCACAGGCCCAGGGTAACCGGGTCGGTCGGCTTGAGATTGCTATAGTTCCAGTGGGTACGTTCACGAATGGCGACAATGGTCGGCTTGGTTGTGCTGACCAGCTTAGAGATCTGCGCGTCCGTCAGTTCTTCATGATTGCGCACCAGCCAGGCAATGGCGTCCGGGCGGTCCTGGCGCTTGGAGACTGGCGTATAGCGTGGGCCACGGCGTTTCTTCGGGGCAGGCAGGTTGCTTTCGAGAAGCTCTAGCTGTGCAGACGGGTCATCTTCGCAGCGCTTGATTTCTTCTGCTGTCAGCTGTTTGCCGACAATGGGGTCCAGCCCGGTAATATTCTGTGCGATCTCGCCATCTGCAATGCCCTGTACTTCCAGCGTGTGCAGGCCACAAAATGTACCGATCTGTTCAAACGACAACATGGTGTTGTCGACCAGCCATACGGCGGTTGCTTTTGGCATCAATGGTAAAGCCATGAGTCCTCCTACGCGTCACACCGACGCGGGTTTGCTTTGCCCAAATTTCGTTGCGAGCCCCATATATAGGCGGACCAGCCCTTAAAGCAAAGCATTCCCTGCGCCAATTAGCGACTAATCTACGGTCAGGATAACTTTCCCGATATGCACGCTGGATTCGATCCGCTCGTGGGCTTTGGCGGCTTCGGCCAGGGGGAACGTCGAATCGATAATGGGTTCAAACGCACCTGCTTCCAGCGCAGGCCACACATTCTCCAATACGGATTGAGCGACGGACTGCTTGAATTCAACCGGGCGGGCACGAAGGGTGGAGCCGGTAACCGTCAACCGCTTCAGCATAATATCGACAACGGAAATGTTGGCCATGGGGCCTGCGAGGAAGGCAATGGAAACATGCCGTCCGCCGGGCTTCATCATGCCCAGGTCGCGCTGGATATAGTCACCGCCGACCATGTCGAGTACGACGTCAACGCCTTCTCCCCCGGTTTCGGTCTTGATGACCTCCACGAAATCTTCTTCGCGGTAGTTGATGGCACGGGTTGCGCCCAAATCTTCGCAGGCCTTGCACTTGTCTGTAGTGCCGGCGGTGGCGAATACTTTGGCCCCGCGATGGGCGGCCAGCATGATCGCAGATGTGCCAATGCCCGAGGAGCCGCCATGGATCAGAAAGGTTTCTCCTTCCTGCAGTCGGCCCAGGTCAAACACATTGGTCCACACCGTCATAAAGCACTCCGGCAGGGCGGCTGCCTGGATCATGGAATAGCCTTTGGGAATGGGCAGTAATTGGCGCGCATCAACCCGGCAATAGGTGGCATAGCCGCCCCCTGCGAGCAGAGCGCAAACCTCGTCACCCACACTATAGCCGCTGACATTACTGCCCACGGCGGCAATTGTTCCGGCGACTTCAAGCCCCAGGATATCTGATTCGCCCGGGGGTGGCGGGTATTGACCCATGCGCTGGACGGCATCTGCACGGTTCACACCGGCGGCATGAATGCGGATCAGCACATCATCGGGGCCATATTCGGGCACCGGCAGGTCAACCAATTGCATGTTTTCAACCCCACCTGGGCTCGTTACCTGAATAGCGGGGGCAACGCTGGGCAGCGAAGACATATATTGCTCTTTCGTTGGAATTTGGATGAAATCTATATAGCAGACCCACTTTGATGAGGGAGCAGAAAATGGACTTTGATGAACCACAGAATACAGGCGATAGCGGGGCAGCCAGCCTGGCCACCGAATCGCTCGATGACCTCTCCGTATTTGAGCTTGAAGAACGCGTTTCACTGCTCAAAGCAGAGATTGTCCGAACAGAATTGGCGATTGAACGTAAACAATCGGGCCAGTCGGAGGCGGAAAAGTTTTTCCGTTAATCTTCTGTTCAGATTGAGAGCGCTATGGTTTGCACAGTTTGATCGCAACCCTCCCACGATCGATCTGAACTCCCCAAACTTGGGCCACTCTGTCGAAAGACGGGTGGCCCAACCTTTTTTCAGCATCTGCGACGCCCAAATAAAAAGCCCCCCGCCCTAGAGCAGGGGGCTTGAACATGTTTGGCAGCGAACGTTTAGGCTGCTTCGTGGTCAATGACCCTCTGGGTGCCAGAAGAAATGTTGATCTGGCGCGGTTTGCGTTCTTCCGGGATTTCGCGCAACAGGTCGACATGCAGCAGGCCATCTTCCAGGCCTGCGCCGGTCACCTTGATCGTGTCGGCCAATGTAAAGCGACGGGTAAAGGCGCGCTTGGCAATGCCGCGATGCAGGTAGACAGGGGTTTCCTTGTCTTCAGTGTCGTCATTGTCTGCGTTGGCCTTGCCGGAGACCTCCAGCACACCATCATGAACGACGACATCCAATTCGCTTTCGCGGAAGCCAGCGACGGCCATGGAAATGCGATAGGCGTCGTCACTGAGTTTTTCGATGTTATAGGGCGGGTAACCGTTGCCTGTGTCCTGGCGCGTGGCCGTGTCGAACAGGCGGTTTAAATTGTCGAATCCAACACTGGACCGCAACAGGGGGGACGTATCGAACATACGCATGGCTTATTCTCCTCTTGAGCAATAAGTAGGGGCCCACCAATCGGTCGGGCCTATGGTCATGCAGGCCCGTTATGGCACCTGCAGACATTAGATGGGGAGTTTCCGCGCTGTTTCAAGAGGGGGCTTATGGCGGTGACCAGCCAAAAAAAATGGCGCCCGCAGGCGCCACTTCCAGGCTGTTTCCAGCCGATATGCGTATTGCCGACTAGATGTCGAACTGAGCAAAACGCTTGTTGAACTTGGCCACCTGGCCGGTGTCCAGAACACGCTTTAAGCCACCGGTCCAGGCCGGGTGGGAAGCCGGGTCGATATCAAGGGTCATAACGTCACCCTCGGCGCCCCAGGTTGTGCGCGTTTCAAAGCTTGTGCCGTCAGTCATCTTCACCGTGATGGTGTGATAGTCGGGATGAATATCGTTCTTCATGGGTTTGCTCCACTCTGTGCGGGCGACTGTATACATCCCCCGTCGCGGCTGCGCAAGGCGATTATGGGCATGATTGTGCAATCTTTCTGTGCAGGATTACGCCTGTTGGTTGCTCTGACGCCACCCTATTGTTAAGAGGGTGCAAATTTTGCCACAGAGCGGCAACTGCAAGGCATGCAATGAGTACAATTGTTGAAACTTCAGAAGACGTAAACCCGCAGGCCACCCCTGTGTTCGGGGATGCCCCGCGTCGCGATATCGGCCAGCTGCGATTCATTGGCCAGTTCCTCAAACCATACAAGTTGGTGGTGTTTGGGGCGCTTGTTGCGCTTGTGGTTGCGGTGGCTGCGGTGCTGACCTTTGGGCCTGCCTTGCGCAATATGGTCGATTATGGCTTCAGCGCTGAAGGCCTCGAATCGATCAATAGTCAGTTTTTCAGCCTGTTCATTGTTGTCATGGTGCTGGCGCTGGCAACAGCTGTTCGGTTTGCTTTTGTTTCGTGGCTTGGCGAGCGGGTGGTCGCCGATATGCGGGCCCGTGTCTACAACCATGTCATTTCATTGAGTCCCGCCTTTTTTGAAGAGAATCGCTCGGGTGAAATCGCCTCGCGCCTGACCGCAGATACAACGCTGATCCAGTCTGTCGTGGGTTCCAGCGCCTCTATTGCCCTGCGTAGTACTTTTACGGCGGTTGGCGGCACGATCGGACTGGCGCTGACAAGCCTGAAACTGACCGGCCTGGTCTTGCTGGCGGTGCCGTTGGTTATCGTACCGATTCTGGTGCTGGGTCGCCGGGTGCGGAACCTGTCCCGGTCCTCGCAGGACCGCATTGCAGACCTTGGCGCGGTGGTGACAGAAAGTTTCGGGGCAACCCAGACGATCCAGTCTTTCAATCACGAGCAGGAAGATCGACACTTTTTCAGCCGCATTGTTGAACGGGCTTTTGATACGGCCTTTCGTCGTATTCGTATGCGCGCGGCCATGACCTTTGTCGTCATCATGCTGGCGGTTGGGGCCATTGTTCTGGTGCTGTGGGTTGGCGCAGGTGACGTGATCACCGGGGAACTTATGGCCGGTGAACTGGCACAATTCGTGTTCTATGCCATTGTGGTCGCTGGCGCTGTTATCGGTGTCAGCGAAAGTTATGGTGAGCTATTGCGCGCTGCCGGTGCGGCGGGGCGGATGCTGGAGCTTGTCTCTGTTGTGCCGGAGATCGCGGCACCAGAAAATCCGATCCCGCTACCTGCGGAGCCACTTGGCTCCGTATTATTTGAGGATGTGACGTTCCATTATCCTTCGCGACCGGATTCGGCGGCCTTGCACGGCCTTTCGATTGATATTCAATCCGGTGAGACCGTGGCGCTGGTTGGGCCGTCTGGCGCGGGTAAGAGCACGGTGTTCCAGCTGCTGCAGCGTTTCTACAACATCCAGGGCGGCCGTATCATGGTCGACGGCGTTGACGCGGCCCTGGCCGACCCTGCAGATGTGCGTCAGCGCATGGGTATTGTGCCGCAGGATACGATGATCTTTGCCGCCAGTGTGCTGGAGAACGTGCGCTATGGTCGGCCCGACGCCAGCGATGAAGATATCCAGGCGGCGATCAAAGCGGCTGCGGTTGATGAGTTCATCAATGATCTGCCCGATGGCCTGCAGACGGAACTGGGTGAGCGGGGCGTGCGCCTGTCTGGCGGCCAGCGGCAGCGCATTGCCATTGCGCGTGCCATCCTGCGAAACCCGCCCATTCTGCTGCTGGATGAAGCAACCAGCGCGCTAGACGCCCAAAGTGAACAACTGGTTCAGCAGGCACTCGAACGCCTGATGGAAAACCGCACAACGCTGGTGATCGCCCACCGGCTGGCAACCGTATTGCAGGCAGACCGTATTCTGGTGATCGACCAAGGGCATCTGGTTGCCCAGGGCAACCACGCGGAACTGATGGAACAGGGTGGGCTTTATGCCCGTTTGGCAGACTTGCAGTTCGGTACAGAGAGCAAGGCAGCAGAAGCGGCTGCTAGCGCTGGGTTAGCATAAATTCTATACGACGGTTGCGGCGGTTCGCCTCTGCCCCCGTGTCATTGGTAATCGGCTGGAATTCACCAAAGCCAGTAGCCGCAAGTCGGTTTGGCGGGATGCCCTGGCTGACCAGATAGCGTACCACTGCCGTAGCACGTGCCGTCGACAGTTCCCAGTTTGATGGGAACAGGGCCGTGTTGATGGGTACAGGGTCTGTATGGCCATCGACACGCAGCACCCAGTTGATCTCTGGCGGAATGCGGCCAATGACGCCCCGCAGGGTTGTTGCCAGCGTATTCAGCTCAGCCTTGCCCGCGGGGTTCAAAGATGCCGAGCCAGAGCCGAACAAGACCTCGGATTGCATGACAAAGCGGTCCCCGACAATTTGGATGCCGGGCTGTTTGCCAATAGCTTCCCGCAGCCGACCGAAAAATTCTGACCGATAGCCGGCCAGCTCATGCACCCGCTGGGCAAGTGCCACATTCAGTCGCTTGCCGAGGTCAGAGATAATGGCCTGCTGTTCCTTGTCGCGTTTTTCCGAAGCGATCAGCGCGGCTTCCAACCGGGCGAGCTGTTGACGCAGGGCGGCGATCTGCTGGCTCAACAGCTGCACCTCGTCGCGGGCAGCCTTCAGTTTGGACTGCCGGTCTCGCAATTGGCCTTCCAGCGCGGCGATCTGTCCCTGCTGTTGCTGGCTATTGGCAATATTACCCTGGGCTTCACGTAGGGCACTTTCCAGCGACATAACTTTGGTTTCCAACTCTTCGCGTTCCAGATTGGCGGTCTGCAAAGAGGCTGAAAGCTGCGCCAGGTTCAGTCGCATATTCGCGGCTTCTTCTCGTTCCATGGCGAGGGAACGTTGCAACTGATCAATCGTTTCATTGAGGCGCGACAGTTCTTCATCCTGCCCCGACACCGTCTGGCTGAGGAACACCTGTGCCAGTACGAACATCGACAGCAGGAAAATGATCACCAAGAGCAGCGATGACAGAGCATCGACAAAGCCTGGCCAGTGATCGCCACCACTTCTGCGGTTCTTCTGTCGGGAAAATGCGGGCATGCGGTGTATGGCCTATTGGCGATTTTCAATGGCACCGGCAACGGTGCGCGCCAGCAGCTTGATTTCGCTGCGCAATTCATCCAACAGCGCATTGCGATTATCTGTCAGGTGTTGCTGCATCTGGCCCATATGGACGTCGAGATTGCGCAAATGCTCGCGGCTGGCCTCATCCAGTCCGTTGTCGGCCTTGGCCATAATATCAGCCAGGCTGCCCAGCTTTTCGGTCAGGGCCAGCACGGCACGGTTGGTATCGTTCCGGCCTTCTTCAGACCGGGCGAAAGTGCGTTGTAAATTGTCGACGGTTTCTGCCGTCTGTTCCAACAGGGCGGTGACATAAGCAGGAACAGACTGTTCGCCGTCGCCCAGGCTGGCACCCGCCCCTGAAAGGCGAGTGATGCCGGAAAGCCATTCTTCCAGATCGTTATAAAACCGGTTCTGGGCCTGGCCAGCCTGCAGGTCCAACAGGCCCAGCACGACAGACCCTGCCAGACCAAACAGGGAGGAGGAAAATGCGGTGCCCATACCCCCGAGAGGTTCTTTCAGGCCAGTCTTCAATTCATCGAACATCAGGGCAAAGTCGCCGCTGGAAACATTCAGCGTATCAATGGTGGTGCTGATGGAGCCTATGGTTTGCAGCAGGCCCCAAAAGGTCCCCAGCAGGCCCAGGAAGATCAGCAGGCTGATCACGTAGCGGGAAATTTCGCGTTCTTCGTCAAGTCGGGCACCAATGGAATCAAGCAGTGATCGCATGGACGTCGTCGACAGCGACAGGCGCCCCTGTCGTTCTGCCATCAGCGTGGCCATGGGGCCCAGAAGCGCGGGCGTCTCAGCGTCTGATGTGTCTCGGTCTTCGCGCTTATGGTCGACAAGCCATTGAACGGCGGGCCGCAGCATCAGCACTTGCCGGAAGACATAGGCAATGCCCAGTACCAGCACAGCCATAATGGCCGAGTTCAGGAAGACGTTGGCTGTAAAGGCGCTGGCCAGGGCGGGGGCCAACACGATCGTGATGATCACGACACCCACAAGCATGTAGATCATTCGGTTTAAATAACGCTGTGGTCGCGTCATGGCGGCCTCTCCCTGTCTCCATTGGCGCGATGTGGCACCCCGCCACAAGATTAGGCGAAAATACCGCGCCGTCAAAGGTGAGGGACTGCTGTGCCAGCCTATTGTGGCAAAAAGATGATATCGACGCGTTCGCGTGGGCTGTCCGGCGCCATACCCTTGGGGCGCACGTCAATGCGTGTACCTTCAATGCCCCGGCTCATCAAATAGGCACGAATGCTGATGGCGCGTTTCAGTGACAGGCGGCGCATGGCGCTCTCCGAATCATCCACATCTCCTGCATAGGCGGACAGCTGCAGCCTTACCCCTTTGAATTCGATGCGCTTTATGACGTCATCGAGAATTTCGGCACCGGCCAGATTGAGCTGGTCTACGCCCGGCTCAAACAGAACCGGGATGATCAGATCTTTCAAGGAGGCCGCTGTTCGCTTGCCAGCCGGTGCGGTGGAGACCACATCCGGGCGTGGTGCATTGGGGTCCTGCGGGGCCTGCTCCAGCTTGAAGGTGTTCGTCTCTAACGGGGCGCTGACGGGGGCCTCTTCGCCGGGCAAGAGGGGTGCTTCCTGTGTTTCATCTTCGGCCGGGGCGGCGCGCGCCGGGTTCAGGCCTTCAAGGGCTTCCAGGTCGATCTGCAGTGCAGGCTCGTCGGAGCTGTCCTGCGCATGTGCAACATTGGCACCGAACATGAGGGCGAGAACGAGAACGATATGGGCAACAAGTCTCTTCATGGTCATAGACTTATGCACGATTGGGCCGATTACCCAGCACTCTTTTTCTGGGCGGCGCGTTCAGCCACCGACCTGCGGCTGGTTTGCAGCAATTTCTGCATGGGTAATTGCAGCTTGTCATTGGTGGCCAAAACCTCGCCGGAATCCAGCACTTTGGCACGGCCGACATAGTCTGTGACAAACCCGCCAGCCTCGGTCACCAGCAGCATGCCTGCGGCAATGTCCCAGGCTTTCAGGTCCAATTCCCAATAGGCGTCGTAACGGCCGGCAGCGACATAAGCCAGGTCGAGCGATGCAGCACCCATACGACGAATGCCGGCAACTTGTGGCATCAGACGGGCTGAGGTGTGGAGAAATTCAGATTTGTTGCCGCGGCCATGGTGCGGAATGCCCGTGGCAATGACGCTTTTGGAAAAGTCACCGCGTGATGATACGCGCAAGCGTTTGTTGTTCATCCAGGCACCGCGATTGCGTTCTGCCCAGAACATTTCGTCCTTTACCGGGTCGTAGACCACGGCAGAGACGATGGAGCCATCCTTCTGATGGGCGATGGAAATTGCAAAATGTGGAATGCCGTGCAGGAAGTTTGTCGTGCCATCGAGCGGGTCGATAATCCAGCGGTCGCTGCGGCCAGCGCCATGAATTTCCCCCTGTTCTTCCAGCAGGAAGCCGAAATCCGGGCGGGCATTCTCCAGTTCCCGAACCAACGTTTTTTCGGCGCGCAGGTCGGCGGCAGAGACAAAATCAGCAGGCCCTTTCTGGGAAACCTGCAATTGCTCAACTTCACCAAAGTCGCGCACCAGCCGCCGTGAAGCCTTGATGGCCGCATTGGTCATGACGTTGATAATGGGGGATTGGGTGGCCATGCGGCGGGGGTATCCTAGTTGGCGCGTTCGACGTATTCGTTGGATTCGGTGTTGACGATGATCTTGTCACCGACGCCAACAAACGGCGGCACCGTAACGCGCACGCCATTTTCCATCACAGCTGGTTTGTAGGAATTGGCGGCCGTCTGGCCCTTAACGACCGGTTCTGTATCGGCCACTTCCAAGACGACCTTTTCGGGTACCTTGACGCCGAGCGGGTCAGCCTCGTGGAATTCGATTTCAACTTCCATGCCGTCCTGCAAATAGACGGACTGTTCGCCGATCAGGTCAGCGTTTACCTGGATCTGCTCATAGTCTTCCATATTCATGAATGTCAGCAGGTCGGCATCGCCATACAGATACTGATAGGGCCGCTGTTCAAGGCGCACTTTTTCAACATTTTCTGAGGCGCGGAAACGCTCGTTCAGCTTGCTGCCGTCGCGCAGGTTCTTCAGTTCAACCTGCAGATAGGCACCACCCTTGCCGGGCTGGGTGTGTTCTGTCTTCACTGCGCGCCAAAGGGAGCCTTTGTGCTCAATGACGTTTCCAATCTTGATGGCGTTGCCGTTGATTCTCATCTCGTGACCTCTTGTTCTCAGACTGTCGGCGGCGCGGAACCTAGCAGGCACGGGCGTGCTGCGCAATCAATGCTTGGCCTGTAAGTGGCGATCAATTCTGGCTGAAACGGGCTTCGTGCGCGTCGATGGCGTCGTTAAAGGCGGCAACAGCGGCCTTTGGGCCTTCGGGGTGGTCCCAAACCCCACCTGCAACAGCCAGAAAGTCTGCGCCAGCTTCCAGCAGGGTCGTACAATTCTCAACCGTAACACCACCAATGGCCACACAGGGCACTTCCATAATTTCGGCCCACCATTGCAGGAGGTCCGGCGTTGCCGATGTCTTTGGTTCTTTGGTTTTCGTAGGGAAGAAAGCCCCAAAGGCGACATAGTCGGCCCCGGCTTCTGCCGCTTCCATCGCCAGATGGCGCGAATCATGGCACGTCACGCCGACAATATAGCCAGGCCCCAAAAATTGCCGGGCTTCTTCATAGGGCGCGTCTTCTTGCCCTACATGGGTGCCATCGGCCCCGCAAGCCAGTGCGAGGTCGGGGCGGTCGTTGATCAGGAAGGCCACATCGTAAGCGTGGCAAATGGGCATGAGTGCCTGGGCTGCGGCCAAGATGTCATCATCGCTGACATCCTTTAGGCGCAATTGCAGACAGGCGACCTGGCCGCCTGTCAGCGCTTCTTTGAGCGACACAGCAAAGGAAGCCGGGTCGATCTTGGGTGGGGTGATCAGGTAGAGCTGCGGCCGTACGCGCTCAAATTCTTGCTCGTCGGCCACAGCGCTCACCAAACCTTATGCAGCTTCCTGGGAAGCGTCGTAGTCACCGCTGCGGGCCAGGCCGTTCATGCGGGAACGATGGGCGAAGACCTTCTGGGCAGCGTCAACATTGCCAGCATCGCCAGCCCATGCCTTCAGGGTAGAAGCCTGCAGGGCACGGCCATAAGAGAAGGACAGCTCCCACGGGAAGCCGCCAATCTTGTTCATGGCATTCAGGTGTTCAGTGGCTTCAACTTCGGTCTGGCCACCAGACAGGAAGCAGATGCCCGGTACGGCGGCCGGTACGGTGCGCTTGAAGCATTCAATCGTGCGTTCAGCAACTTCCTGCACACCAGCCTGGTCTACACAGTCAGCACCGGAGACAACCATGTTCGGCTTCAGGATGGTGCCTTCGAGCATCACGCGCTGTTCTGCCAGGGCGTCATACAGGGCGTTCAGGGTGGCTTCGGTCACGTCCTGGCAACGCTGGGCGGTGTGACTGCCGTCCATCAGCACTTCAGGTTCCACGATGGGCATAATGCTGGCTTCCTGACACAGGGCAGCATAGCGGGCCAAAGCATGGGCATTGGCGTTCAGCGCATAGGTGCTGGGAATGTCATCGGTGATCGAGATCGTGGCGCGCCATTTGGCGAAGCGGGCACCGATTTCATAATATTCAGCCAGGCGTTCACGCAGACCATCGAGGCCTTCGGTCACGGTTTCGCCTTCAGCGCCGGGCAGGGCCTTTGCACCCTTGTCGACCTTGATGCCGGGGATCACACCGGCATCCTGCAGTAGCTTAACCAGTGGCATGCCGTCGGCTGCGGTCTGGCGAATGGTTTCGTCAAACAGGATCACGCCTGAAATGTGGTCGCCAATGCCCGCCGTGCGGAACAACAATTCGCGATAGTCGCGACGATTGTCTTCCGTATTGGGGACGTCGATACTCCCAAGACGCTTGGCAATAGTGCCGGTGCTTTCATCCGCCGCCAAAATACCTTTGCCGGGTGCTACCATCGCATTTGCGACCGAGATCAGTTCTTCCTTGGACATGTCCGATCCTTCCATCCATATAGTTGCGGCGGTGCGACCGCCCGTTCGTCTCTATTCCTGACCAATTATGATGCCAAAACTTTAACGCCTGGCAAATCCTTGCCTTCAAGCCACTCAAGGAATGCCCCGCCAGCAGTGGAAATATGGCTGAAATCTGCTGCAACCCCTGCATTGTTCAGGGCTGCAACCGTATCACCGCCACCAGCGACACTTAACAGGGTGCCTTCCCGCGTCAGGCGAGCGGCTTCCTGGGCAACGGCATTGGTGCCGTTGTCGAATGGCTTCACTTCAAACGCACCCATTGGGCCGTTCCACAGAAGTGTGCGGCACTGGCCGAGTGTGTGCTTGAGCTCATCAGCAGAATTGCTGCCGATATCCAAAATCAGATCGTCTTCTTCAACGCTGCCGATAGTGATCTCCCGGACGGGGACATTGGCAGCAAATTCCTGCGCCACGGCTGCATCAATGGGCAGTACGATCTGGCAACCAACTTCTTCGGCCTTGGCGAAGATATCAGCTGCTGTGTCTTTAAGGTCCTTTTCACACAGGGAGGCGCCAATATCGACGCCCTTGGCATAAAGGAAGGTGTTGGCCATGCCGCCGCCGATGATCAGGTAATCGACCTTGTCGACCAGCGTGTTGAGCACATCCAGTTTAGTAGAAATCTTGGCACCACCGACCAGGGCTGCCACAGGGCGCTCTGGCGTTGCGAGCGCGGCCTCCAGCGCTTCCAGCTCGGCGGCCATGGCCAGGCCAGCGGCTGAGGGCAAGTGGTGCGTAATGGCTTCAGTGCTGGCATGGGCCCGGTGGGCGACAGAAAAGGCGTCGTTCACATAGGCGTCGCCCAGCTCAGCCAGGCTGGCTGCAAAGCCGTCGCCATTGGCTTCTTCGCCGGCATGAAAGCGCAGGTTCTCCAGTAGGGTAATGTCGTTGTTTGCGATCACGCTGCTAGCGGCCGCGCCGATGCAGTCTTCTGCAAAGGCAACATCACGGCCTAGCGCTTCAGCCAGCGGGGCAACGACAGGGCGCAATGAACCAGCGGGCACAATCTTGCCCTTGGGACGGCCGAAATGCGACAGCACAACAACCTTGCCGCCACCATCCAGAATAGCCTGGATAGTCGGGATCACCGAGCGGATGCGCGTGTCGTCAGAGACCGCGCCATCCTGCATCGGGACGTTGAGATCGGCGCGGACAAGAATGGTCTTGCCCGCAATCTCCAGGTCGGGAAGCCCTCTGAAACGACGTTTGCTCATGGGCTGTTCCCTCCGTATCGCTGGTTATTTGGCCGCAGCCATGACACGAGCGGTATCGGACATCCGGTTAGAGAAGCCCCACTCATTGTCGTACCAGCTCAGGACGCGCACCAGGCGGCTGCCGGTAATCTGCGTCTGTGCCAGGTCAACGCTGGAGCTGGCCGGGCAGTGGTTGAAGTCGATGGAAACGCTGGGTTCTTCAACAATGTCGAGCACAGAGGCCAGGGCGGTGTCGCCGGTGGCAGCAGCGCGAACCAGTTCGTTGACTTCTTCAACCGTCGTGTCGCGGGATGCCTGGAACTTCAGGTCAACAACAGAGACGTTCGGCGTCGGTACGCGGATGGATGTACCGTCCAGCTTGCCGTTCAATTCCGGCAGCACCTTGCCAACAGCGCGAGCAGCACCGGTGGAGGTGGGGATCATTGACAGGCCAGCAGCACGAGCGCGCAGCGGGTCACCATGCAGGCTGTCGACGATGTTCTGGTCGCCGGTATAAGCGTGGATTGTGGTCATGAAGCCAGCTTCAATGCCGATGCCGTCATTCAGCACCTTGGCCATCGGGGCCAGGCAGTTGGTGGTGCAAGATGCGTTGGAAACGATCTTCTGGTCAGCGGTAATGGTTTCGTGGTTCACACCGTAAACAACCATGTTGTCAGCGTCGCCAGACGGGGCCGAGATCAGCACCTTGCCAGCGCCGGCATCAAGATGGGCCGCAGCCTTGTCGCGGGCGGTGAAGATGCCCGTGCATTCAAAGGCAATGTCGACGCCCAGTTCGCCCCAAGGCAGGTTCGACGGGTCGCGTTCGGCAGTTACCTTGATGGCGCCTTTGCCAACATTCATGGTGTCGCCGTCAACGGTGACGTCCTGTGCCAGGCGGCCATGGACAGAGTCCTTGCGCAGCAAATAGGCGTTGGTTTCAACCGGGCCAAGGTCGTTAATGCCGACAACTTCAATATCGTCGCGGTCAGATTCAATGATCGCGCGCATGACAAGGCGGCCAATGCGGCCAAATCCGTTAATTCCTACCCGAATGGTCATGTGATGCTCCGTTCTATTGGTTTGCCGCTCTACAGGCGGGCTTTTGCTTCCTCGATAACCCGCTCTGCGGTGATGCCGAAATGGTTATAGAGGTCATTAATGGGGGCGGATGCGCCAAAGCTGTCCATGCCAACAAAGCCACCCTTGTCGCCAATCAGGCTTTCCCATCCCTGGCGAACACCGGCTTCAATGCCAATGCGGACGCCATTGCCCAGAATGCCGGCGCGATAGTCATCGTCCTGCTGGGCGAAGAGTTCGAAGGACGGGACAGAAACCACCTTGGTGGCAATACCGTCTGCTTCCAGCGTCTTCTGAGCGTCGAGCGCAATGGCAACTTCTGAGCCAGTGGCCAGAAGGGTCACCGCTGCATCGCTGCTGGCGGCGCTGACTTCATAAGCACCGCGGCTACACAGGTTGTCTGCTTTGTAGTCGGTGCGCACCTGCGCCAGGCCCTGACGGGTCAGGGCAATAACAGATGGCGTTTCTGCTGATTCCAGTGCCAACTGCCAGCATTCGATGGTCTCAACCACGTCTGCCGGGCGGTAGACATTCAGGTTCGGCATCGCACGCAGGCTGGAGACATGCTCCACAGGCTGATGTGTCGGGCCGTCTTCACCCAGACCGATGGAATCATGGGTCATGACATAGATGACACGCTGCTTCATCAGGGCCGACAGGCGAATGGATGGGCGGCAATAGTCTGTAAAGACCAGGAAGGTGCCGGAATAGGGAATGAACCCGCCGTGCAGCGCAATGCCGTTCATGGCTGCGGCCATGCCGTGCTCGCGCACGCCGTAGTGCACGAAGGAGCCAGAGAAGTCATCTGGCGTTACCGGCTGCATTTGGGAGGAATTGGTGTTGTTCGACCCGGTCAGGTCAGCAGACCCGCCAATAGTCTGGGCGACTTCACCATTGATGACTTCCAGCGCCATCTGCGAGGCTTTGCGGGTTGCGACCTTCTGTGGGTCTGCCGCCAGGTCTTTTTTATAGGCCTGGATGGCACCGTTAAGGGATGCAGGCAATTCACCAGCGTTGGCCGCGTTGAACGCATCACGCTTGTCGGCGGGCAGGGCGGCCAGGCGGTCTTGCCAGGCGGCATAGGCGTCGGCACTGCGGGTACCCGCTGCGCGCCATGCAGACATCACGTCATTGGGGATCACGTAGGGCGCATGCGGCCAGCCAATGGCTTCACGTGTCAGGGCAATTTCATCGTCACCCAACGGGGCGCCATGGGTGCCGGCTGTGCCCTGTTTGTTGGGCGAGCCAAAGCCAATGGTCGTCTTGCAGGCGATCATTGACGGGCGGTCGTCTGCCTTGGCGGCGCGAATGGCGTCGGCAATGGCGGCGGTGTCGTGGCCGTCGATGCTTTGGACGTGCCAACCGCTGGCGGCAAAGCGTGCACCCTGGTCGTCGCTGACAGTGATGTCGGTGGATCCATCAATGGTGATGCCGTTGTCGTCGAACAGCACAATCATCTTGGAGAGGTTCAGGTGACCCGCGAGTGAAATAGCTTCGTGGCTGATGCCTTCCATCAGGCAGCCATCGCCTGCGATCACATAGGTGTAGTGGTCGGCAATGTCGGCGCCATAGCGGGCGGCCTGCAGCTTTTCGGCCATCGCCATGCCAACAGCGTTGGCAATACCCTGACCCAGCGGGCCGGTCGTTGTTTCAATACCGGCTGCTTCGCCAAATTCCGGGTGGCCGGCGCACGGGCTGCCGAGCTGACGGAAATTGCGAATGTCATCCATGGAGATGCTGTCATAGCCGGTCAGGTGCAACAGCGAATAGATCAGCATGGAGCCATGGCCTGCTGACAGCACAAAGCGGTCTCGGTCCGGCCAGTTGGGGTCCTGCGGATTGAACTTCATGAAGTCGTTAAACAGCACCGTGGCGACGTCTGCCATGCCCATGGGCATGCCAGGGTGGCCTGAATTGGCGGCCTGTACCGAGTCCATTGTCAGGGCACGGATGGCATTGGCCATATCTTTAAGGGGGGCTGTGGTGGCGGTCTCGCGGGTTTGCTCGTTCATGGGCGCCATCTGTATTTATAGAGTCGCTGCGGCTGCAAAGTGGCGCCACAATAGCCAACGAACCCGCTAGGTCAACAGGAAGAACGGCCTAATTAAAGCTTCGGCAAGGATTCTGCGTCGTTTTCGCCGCCGGGGTTGCAAATCTGCCGCAGAATATGCGCCAAAAGGCGATGTCTTTGGGGATCTTGATGCTGGTGCCATCCGTCAAGCGGGCCTATAAAGGCGGAAGTAATGCTGCTTTTCGTTGAAGGGGTGTAATCGGTATGAGTCAGGATCTGCAACAGGTGTCGAAAAGACTGTCTGCGGCTTTGGGCAAGCTGGAGGCAACAGTCTCTGCTGATGACCGCAGTGAACGCCTGAAACTGTTGGAGCAGGAAATTGCAGAACTCAGGGCGCAATGCGCCATGCTGATCAAGGAAAACTCGGCATTGAATGCCGCGGTTGAAGAAGCCAATACCGCTCGCCAAGACATGGAAACCCGCCATCGGTCTCTTGGCAACCAGTTGGACAACGCCATTGACCAGCTGGAAGACGTCTTGCAGGTGGAGCAGTGACATGGCCCAGGTAACCCTGAATATTAATCAACAGCCCTATGCCATCGCCTGCGCTGATGATGAGGTGGAACGCCTGGAGTTGCTAGGCACGGTTGTGAGCGAACGGGTGGCCGAACTTTCAGGTTCATTGGGACAGGTGGGCGACGCCAAACTGATTCTGCTGGCGGCGCTCACGCTGTTGGATGAAGCCAAGGTCGAGATGGATAAGTTGGCGAATGAAGCAGAGGCCGACGCAACAGAGATTGCCAATATTGCCGCTGCCGTCGCCAAGCTGGAAGATATTGCTGAAAACATCGAATCTGCCTAAAAGGGCCCTTGGTGGGTTCTGCTACGTGCGACGCACATCTATTCCCTGGGGCCAATACCATCCTCATAGGGAGCTGTCCCTGATGGAGTCCTGGCTTTGTTACACGGCGCCCACCTGCTGAGAGCAGGCCACAGAGGAATAACGACTGCGTACGGCGAAGGCGGTCCCACCAGCTTTCCATACAGCCCAGCGGTTATGCATGATATCTGCCCAACAGGAAAAAGCAGCGCTTCGCCATATTGCCCGGCAAAACCGACGTGCCGCGTATGCTGCCAAGGGTGATATCAGCACACAGCTGCAGCAGCATTTTCCCTATGAAGGTATGCCCGAGCGGGGCGTCGCTGTTGGCTATTGGCCAGCAGGGTCGGAAGCCTCCGGGGTTGATGCATTGGGTGTTCTTTATGAACAGGGATGGTCAGTCTATTTGCCCCATCGGTTGGAAGATGACGGCAACATGGACTTTGCCGCCTGGGCATCGGGCCAGGAGATGCAGCCAGGGCGGCTCGGCATCTCCATCCCGGCTGGCGTGCCCGCAATTGATCTCGAAAGCGTTGATCTGGTCGTCATCCCGCTTTTGGCGTTTGATGAAACCGGTGCGCGCCTGGGGCAGGGGGGCGGGTATTTCGACCGGGCCTTGGAGAAATGGATGTCTGCAAAACCTGTGTCTGTTATTGGCCTCGCCTATGAAGAGCAGCAATTGCCTGCTATACCGGTTGAAGCCCATGACCAGCGGCTGGACTATGTAGTGACAGACAAACGCCTGTGGCGTTTTGCCAAATGATGACGTTGAAAGGTTGATCGTTGAAACTTCTTTTTCTCGGTGACGTGCTGGGCTCCTCTGGTCGCAAGGTTATCGCTGAACAATTACCCGGCCTCCGCGAGGCGTTGGAGTTGGATTTTGTGGTCGCCAATGGTGAAAACGCCGCCGGTGGCTTCGGGCTAACGCGAAAGACAGCGGACCAGCTATTTGCGGCTGGTGTTGACGTGCTGACAGGCGGCAACCACACGTGGGATCAGCGCGAGATTCTGGATTTTATTCGTGAAGACGAGCGGGTAATGCGCCCTGTCAATTTCCCGGAAGGCACACCGGGCGATGGAGTGCGGGTGTTCGAGACAAAATCCGGTGAAAAAGTCGGCGTCGTCAACGCGTTGGGCCGGGTCTTCATGGACCCGCTGGACGACCCGTTTTTGGCGATCAACCGTGCGCTCGACAAATTGAAGCTGGGTCAGGAATGCCAGGCCATCATTGTCGATATGCATGCGGAAGCCACCTCGGAGAAAATGGCCATGGGCCATTATTGCGATGGCCGTGCCTCGCTGGTGGTGGGCACACACAGTCATGTGCCAACAGCTGATGCTCAAATTTTACCCGGCGGCACGGCCTACCAGACCGATGCGGGTATGTGCGGTGACTATAATTCTGTCATCGGCATGGATATTGAAGAGCCAATTCGGCGTTTTACCACCAAGATTGGTGGTCGATTCAGTGCTGCCAAAGGTGAAGGCACCATGTGCGGCGTGTTCATTACGACGGACCCGGCAACAGGGCATGCCACCTCGGTTGAGCCGATCCGGCTGGGCGGGCGCCTGAAACAGACGGCGGGCCAGTAGATCTGACACGGCCACCCTTTGATTTAGGGTATTTCATCACTAGAATAGGGCTTCGGCAGGGCGATACGCCATTGTTCGCCCCGGCCTATTTGCTATAAGCACCAGTCAACAGGGTGTCGCAAGGCATCGCACTAGTTCAAGACGTTCGAAAGTGGGAAGAACGAGCCATGGCAGGTCATTCCAAATTCAAAAACATCATGTATCGCAAGGGCGCACAGGACGCCAAGCGGTCCAAACTGTTTTCCAAGCTGTCCCGTGAAATTACGGTGGCCGCCAAACTGGGCGGTGAGGATATGGATTCCAATCCGCGCTTGCGCCTGGCGGTCAAGGAAGCGCGCAGCCAGTCCATGCCGAAGGATAATATCGAACGCGCGATCAGCCGCGCGTCCGCCGGCGATGGCGACATTTACGAGAACGTTCAATATGAAGGCTTTGGTCCAGGTGGTGTGTCCATCATCGTTGAGAGCCTGACAGACAATCGCAATCGTACAGCTTCTGAAGTGCGGGCCGCGTTCTCCAAGAACGGCGGTAATATGGGTGAAACGGGTAGCGTGTCTTACCAGTTCGACCATGTGGGGATGATCCAGTTCGCCGCTTCTGTCGGTAGTGCAGACGATGTGTTCGAGGCAGCCCTGGAAGCGGGGGCCGAAGACATCGAGTCTACCGATGAAACGCACGAGATTTATTGCCCGATGGAAGACTTTGCGGCCATTCGTAATGCGCTGGAAGAAGCGCTGGGCGAACCACAAAGTGCCAAATTGATCTGGAAACCGCAGAACACGATCGATGTCGAGGAAGAGCAAGCGCGTACCTTGTTCAAGTTGATTGATGTGCTGGAAGACGATGATGACGTCCAGAATGTCTTTTCCAATTTCGAGATCAGTGACGACGTGATGGAGAAGCTGAGCGCCTGATCATATCAGGCCGGTAAGCGGGGAGGGGAACCGGCATTGTCTGCTGCAAGACTATTGGGGCTTGATCCCGGCCTGCGGCGGACTGGCTGGGGTATCATCGAAACCGCTGGCATCAATCTGCGGCATGTTGCCAATGGCACCATTGTCACCAATGCCAAGGCGTCTACTGCAGCGCGGCTTGTTACCCTGCATGAAGAACTTGATGCCGTGCTCGATGCCTGGCTGCCAGCCGCCGCGGCTGTTGAAGAAACCTTTGTGAACAAGAACCCGTCGTCCACCCTCAAGCTGGGGCAGGCACGCGGTGTTGTGCTGCTCGCGCCGGCCCTCAAAGGGTTGGAGGTTGCGGAATATGCCCCCAATGCGGTCAAGAAATCTGTCGTTGGTGTTGGCCATGCTGGCAAGGGGCAAATCCATGCCATGGTGTCCATGCTGTTGCCCGGGGTGGAAATAGATAGCGAAGATGCTGCAGATGCCCTTGCAGTTGCCATCTGCCACGCGCATCATTCCAACTCCATCATCAACGCGGCTGCAGGAGGGCGCGCATGATCGCCCAACTCAAGGGCATATTGGACGCTATTGGCGAAGACTGGGCTATCCTCGATGTGGGTGGCGTCGGTTACCACGTCTTTTGTTCCGCCAAGACCTTGCAGGCACTGCCGCAAACGGGTGAGGCCACGAAATTGTCGGTGATCACCCATGTCCGTGAAGACCATATCCATTTGTATGGTTTTGCCACAGCTGCAGAGAAAGAATGGTTTGAGCGCCTGTTATCCGTGCAGGGGGTCGGCGCCAAGGTAGGGCTGGCTATCCTGTCGGTGTTGGACCCGGCCATGCTGTCGCAGTCTATTTTGGCGCAGGACAAAGCCATGATCGGGCGGGCTTCTGGGGTCGGCCCCAAGCTGGCAACCCGCATTCTCACAGAATTGAAAGACAAAGTGCCTGTCTTTGGCACAGAAGTTGAAATGGCCACCGGCGGTAGTGGTGCGGGGGCGGACCAGGGCGTGATGGCTGATGCCGTCTCGGCGTTGGAGAATTTAGGCTATCGCCGGGCCGAAGCAATGTCTGCGGTTGCCAAGGTAAACCAGGACGCCGGCGGCAATGCTGAATTGCAGCAGCTTATTACTGGTGGGCTCAAGGAGCTGAGTGCATGAGCCAGGACCCAAATACAGATCGGCTCGTCGGTGCGGGCGCCATGGGGGAAGACGGCGTGGATGCGCATATGCGCCCGTCACGCTTTGCAGAATTTATAGGCCAGAAGGCCGCCATCGATAATCTGGAAGTCTTCATTCAGGCCGCGCGCTCGCGCGGTGAGGCGCTGGACCATGTGTTGCTCGCTGGCCCGCCTGGTCTGGGCAAGACAACGCTGGCCCAGATCGTTGCGCGTGAGTTGGGCGTTAATATCCTGTCTACCTC